>Ga0114998_10000393_pt1 | contig 31950 bp, 38 predicted proteins | sample ArcticOcean_MG_C_5_FD_87044 | JGI IMG/M metagenome (GOLD analysis project Ga0114998, IMG submission 87044) | Marine microbial communities from western Arctic Ocean - ArcticOcean_MG_CB4_138 | ecosystem: Environmental > Aquatic > Marine > Oceanic | place: Arctic Ocean: Canada Basin | collected... | reverse complement strand
GTTTTTACACCGTGATCTTGAGCCTTTTTACCTACGTCTTCCGCAGCCATTTGAGCCGCATAAGGTGTAGATTTGCGCGAGCCTTTAAAGCCCATGGTCCCGGAGGATGACCACGCAATTGCATTCCCCTGAACATCAGATATCAGGATCTTCGTATTGTTAAATGAACTATTTACATGCGCCACTCCCGCGGCAATGTTTTTACGTTCTTTGCGCTTTGGCGCTTTTTTCTCACGTGCCATTTATTTGCCCCTACTTCTTCTTGCCAGCGATTGCTCTCGCTGGACCCTTGCGAGTGCGCGCGTTGGTATGAGTTCGTTGACCACGTACTGGCAGATTACGACGATGGCGGAGCCCGCGGTAACAACCTAGGTCCATTAATCTCTTGATATTCATTGTCACTTCGCGTCGCAGGTCGCCCTCAACGCTATAAGTTGCATCAATATGTTCGCGGATTGCAATTGTTTCTGCATCGCTTAGTTCATTCACACGACGGGTTTCGTCTATTTTTACAGCTGCGCAAATTAATTTGGCTGATGTAATACCAATTCCGGTAATGTAAGTTAAAGCTATAGGGACCCTTTTCTGGGTCGGTATGTTTACGCCGGCTATACGTGCCACGACATATTCCTTTTCAACTGCGGTTACGTAACACCGGAACCTTTTTTCACAGAAACGGACCGTAAGCTTTAGCTTAAAATCCTACTATTATGACCCTTTGAACTAGGCTTCAGCTCACTCGATTCTTTCATAATAGATAGTGTGAATTATGAGGGTTTCCTTGGAACGTCAAGGGTCTAACTCAATACACTTAAAATCGACCCTTTGACCTGTTTGATCTCAGCAAGACCATCTACTGAACTAAGCAGGCCCTTAGCATAATAATAACCAATCAGAGGCGAAGTTTCTTTATAGTAAGCCATTAATCTAGTCCGAAAACTTGTTTCGTTATCATCGGCGCGACGCTGGAAATCCCTATTACCGCATTTGGAACAATTGCCATTGGCTGGAATGGGCTTTGCAATGTCATTATAACCTTCGCCACAGGATCCACAGGTAGATCGGGATATAATACGAGTAACTAATGCCGTATCATTGACCTGCATTTCAATTACATGATCTAGATGTTTTCCCTTGGAGTGTAACAAAACTTCTAATGCGTCAGCTTGTGCCAAAGTACGGGGAAATCCATCAAAAATAAATCCACCATCAGCATTTTTATCTAATTGCTCTGCGATTAAACCAATAACGATTTCATCAGTAACTAATTCACCCGCATCCATGACGGCAGCAACCTTATTTCCCATCTCTGTACCAGAAGTTTTTGCCGCTCGAAGCATATCTCCAGTTGATAACTGTAGCATGCTACGCTCTTCGACTAAGATTTTAGCTTGCGTACCTTTGCCACCACCCGGTGGGCCAAGCAGAACTATATTCATCGGCGAGTTACTCCACCTTTTTTTCCACGCCGTTTCCCACGAAGCTGCGATTTCTCCAGCAAGCCTTCATACTGATGTGCCAGCAAGTGTGATTGAACTTGCTGAATTGTATCCATGCCAACGGACACAATAATCAAAATAGATGTGCCACCAAAGTAAGCTGTAATTGCAAATTGACTGCGTAAAATTTCAGGTACTAGGCATACCAAAGCTAAATATCCAGAGCCCAACACAAGAAGCCTTATAACAACATAGTCGAGATACTCAGCTGTTTTAGCGCCCGGACGAATTCCCGAGACAAACCCATTCTGGTTTTTTAAATTGTCCGCCACCTCATCTGTTTTAAAAGAAACTTCCCGCGTATAAAAGTATGTAAAGAAAACAATCATCGCAGTAAAAAATGCCAAGTAAGCAGGTTGGCCAGGACCAAAATATGCTAATACTGTCGACATCACAGGACCTGACTGGCCACCTGAAAAAGTTGCAAGTGTTGTTGGCAGTAATAAAAGGGCTGAAGCAAAAATAGCTGGAATTACACCAGCGGGATTTACTTTAATTGGTAGATGACTCGAGCCACCATCATAAGTTTTCATGCCAACTTGACGTCGTGGGTATTGTATATGAATCTTACGGAGGCTGCGCTCCATAAATACAACAAAGCCCAAGGTCGCCAAAAGCATCACTATAACGCCCAGCATAGTCCCCGTACCAATTGCACCTGAACGGCCTTGAGTGAAAAACTGACCAAAGGCTGCCGGAAGCTCTGCTATTATGCCAACAAAAATTATCAGTGATATCCCATTGCCAATACCTCTTGCCGTAATCTGTTCACCCAACCACATTAGAAACATCGTGCCACCAACCAAGGTAATTACACAACTTGCAATAAAGAAAAATCCAGGATCAGACGCCAAGTCTCCAGCTTGCAGGCTTACACCCAACCCATAAGCCTGAAATGTAGCCAGCAACACTGTACCATAACGCGTATACTGGTTGATTTTTTTTCGACCAAGCTCCCCTTCTTTCTTAAGCTGCTTTAATGGCTCCCACATGGCACCAAGAAGCTGAACAATAATGGAAGCTGATATATATGGCATTATGCCAAGAGCAAAAATACCCATTCGTGCCAATGCGCCACCAGTGAACATAGAGAGCACGCCCCCTATACCTGAAGCCGCCTGATCCATGAATTGCTGCAACGCAATTGCGTCAATACCGGGTACTGGAATATAAGTACCTATTCGATAAACAATTAACAGGCCAACAGTAAAAAATATACGTTGGCGCAACTCTGTTGCCTTTCCAAGCGTGCTCCAACTTATATTAGCAGCCATTTGTTCTGCAGCAGATGCCATGAGTGAACTCCCTAAAACAAGACCACCACCAACAAGGTTCGCTAATGGTAGGGCTTTGTTACCTTACACGATGTAAGAAGCTTAATACCTTCTCGCAATCACTTACTTAACTTCAGGCACATGAGGAATTAACGCTATTGAACCACCAGCAGCCTCAACAGCTGATTTAGCGGCGCCAGAAATACCAGTTACTGTAAGTTTGACTTTAGATGAAAAAGTGCCTTTTGCCAAAATTCGAACGCCATCAAGCTTACGGCGTACTAATCCCGATGCAATAAGGCTATCTTCAGTGATTTCATCACTTAACTTTCCAGCATCAATAAACTTTTGAATAATTCCCAAATTTACCACTGCAAATGCTTTTCGGTTAGGCTTGTTAAAGCCTCTTTTTGGAAGACGCTGGTACAAAGGCATTTGTCCGCCTTCATAGCCTTTGATGGCTACACCGGAACGGGACTTCTGTCCCTTTAAGCCTCGCCCAGCTGTTTTACCCTTCCCAGACCCTGGCCCACGCGCGATGCGTTTTTTAGTTTTGGTAGCCCCTGGGTTATCGCGTAGTTCATTTAGTCTCATTTCGCTTCTCCTATGCCGGATGTGACCCCTGAAGCGTAAGCGGGCCAACCTCGGCTTTGATTAATTCTCTGTGACAAACTTTTTGCCACCCAGTCATCTTAAGTTCTAGTTAAATTAGGTTCAAGCAAAAAGCCCCAGAAGGTCATTTAGGTCGACGGACTTAAAGCCCACCCATTTGAAAGCGCCGGATTTTTCATATTAGATACAATTAAATTTCTCGGTCTAATATTATCCTTTTTCTTCTATAATTTCGACCATATGAGAGATTTTATTTACCATACCACGCACTGACGGAGTATCTTCCAACTCTTTAGTACGATGCATCTTATTCAAACCCAAACCGATAAGCGTCTGACGCTGCTTTGCTGGACGACGGATTGGCGAGCCAATTTGTTTTACAACTATAGTTTTAGCCATTACTCCGCTCCTCAAGCTTCGGCAGGTTCAGCAGCCGTAACCGGTGCGGTACCCTTGTTAAGAATGTCTGCAACTTTTTTACCACGTCGTTGAGCTACCATTCGCGGGCTACTCTCTTTTTGTAATCCATTCATTGTTGCGCGTATCATATTGTACGGGTTTTGAGATCCAATTGATTTGGCTACTACATCTTGCAAGCCTAGCATTTCGAACACAGCGCGCATTGGTCCACCAGCGATAATGCCAGTTCCTTGCGGTGCAGACCGCATAACAACTTTCCCTGCACCGTGTCTGCCTTCCATATCATGATGCAATGTACGACCTTCGCGAAGCGGAACGCGAATGATTTGCCTTTTAGCTTGTTCTGTAGCCTTCCGGATCGCCTCAGGTACTTCTTTTGCTTTACCCTTACCGAAACCTACTCGGCCTTTTTGATCACCCACCACGACTAAAGCTGCAAAGCCAAAACGCTTACCACCTTTTACTGTTTTGGAGACACGGTTGATCGCAACTAAACGGTCCGCAAATTCTGGAGTTTCTTCGCGATCACGACGATTTCCACGTTGGTTGTTTCTTTCAGCCATTTTGGCCTCCTAGGCTTTGGGCAATTTACACCCTGATTAATAGCGATGTCCGTCAACTTGATTTGCGGCATCATCGAGGTAGGCTTGTATGCCCCCTACACCAAATTTTAAAACTTCAAACCACCTTCACGCGCCGCATCGGCAAGAGCTTTCACTTTTCCATGAAATAGACGACCACCTCGGTCAAATAACACTTCCACAACACCTGCTTTTTTCGCTCTTTCGGCTATAGCAGAGCCAATTTTCGTAGCTGCATCCACATTGTTTCTTCCCAATACGCCCAAATCTTTCTCAAGCGTTGAAGCTGATGCCAGCGTAATTCCTTGCAAGTCATCGATCACTTGAACCGAAATGTTCTTAGACGACCGGTGTACTGAAAGTCGAGGTTTTCCAGTATTTATTTTCTGTAATTTGTTTCGAACGCGCAGGCGGCGCTTTAGAAACAATGCTCTTTTGCTGTTTGCCATTTCCTGGGTCCCTACTTTTTCTTACCTTCTTTACGGAAGATATACTCATCTTTATATTTAATACCTTTGCCTTTATACGGCTCTGGTTTGCGCCATTCACGAATATTTGCCGCGACCTGGCCAACAAGTTGTTCGTCAGTTCCTTCAACTGCAATTTCAGTAGGCTTGGCAGCCGTTACTGTTACACCTGAAGGAATATCAAAGTTTACGTCGTGGCTGTAACCGAGAGACAGTTTCAGCACATTGCCCTGAACTTGCGCTCTGTAACCCACGCCATTGATCTCTAGCTCTTTTTTGAAACCTGTAGAGACACCGGTTACCATGTTTGCAATCATGGTACGGCTCATGCCCCACTGCTGCCGCGCCCGCTTGGACTTGCCACGTGGCTCAACAGATACGTTATTTTCTACAACTGTGATTGTTACATCATCAGCGGCGGTGAAGCTACGGGTCGCTTTTGGACCCTTAACTTCAATCGTCTGACCAGATACAGATGCCGTGACACCTGAGGGCAGTCCGACCGGTTTTTTACCAATGCGAGACATACCTTACTCCCTAGAAAACCGTGCAGAGCACTTCGCCGCCAATATTTTTGGCTCGTGCGCTTGCATCCGACATCACACCCATTGAGGTGGAGACAATCGACACACCCAAGCCCTGACGAACTGTAGGAATGTCTTTCATACCTAAATATACACGTCGGCCAGGCTTCGAAACGCGCTTAACTTCGCGTATGACGGGCGTGCCATCGTAGTATTTTAGGCTGATTTCAATAGCCGGGTGGCCATCTTTACCAGTCATGCTTTCATAGCCGCGAATATAGCCTTCGTCGGCAAGTACATCCAACACCCACGCACGCAGCTTTGACGCTGGTGTCTCAACTGTTGATTTGCCACGCAAAGAAGCGTTACGAATTCGGGTTAGCATGTCACCAATAGGATCGTTCATTTTTTTAAACTCCTCACCAACTTGACTTAACCATACCGGGAATTTGGCCTGCTGTGCCAAGCTCCCGCAGCGCAATCCGACTAACCTTCAGCTTACGATAGTAAGCATGTGGGCGTCCGGTGAGCTGACAACGGTTATGTAGTCGTGTTGCAGATGAATTTCGCGGTAATTTTGCTAACTTAAGCTGGGCTTTAAACCGTTCTTCCATTGGGAGAGATACGTCGCGAGCGATGCCTTTAAGTTCAGCACGCTTCACCGCGTACTTGTCCACTAATTTTTGACGCTTCACTTCGCGAGCAATCATTGATTTTTTAGCCATATCGCAGATCCTTAATTGTTGAAAGGCATGTTGAAATGCTTCAACAGCGCTTTGGCTTCAGCATCTGATTTTGCATCAGTGCAGATAATGATGTCCATGCCCAGCATATCAACAACAGTATCAAAGTCGATTTCCGGGAAGACGATGTGTTCCTTTAGGCCCATGGCGTAATTGCCACGACCATCGAACGATGAAGTTTTAACACCACGAAAATCTCGCACACGAGGTAACGCTATCGTGGTCAAACGATCCATGAACTCGTACATACGGTCTCCACGCAGGGTGACTTTGGTGCCCAAGGGCATATCTTCGCGAACCCTAAAGCCCGCTATAGAGTTCTTAGCCTTGGTCACCACAGCCTTTTGACCCGCAATCAGCGTCAGAGCTTCTTGAGCGTGCTTAACTTTTTTTGTATCTTTGGTTGCTTCACCAACGCCCATGTTTAGAACCACTTTGTCTAAGCGAGGGATCATCATGTCGTTTTTGTAACCAAACTCCTCTTTCATCGAGGATTTTATTTCGGCGGCGTACAGAGCTTTCAACCGCGGAGTATAGTTTGCCGTATCCAACATTATACTGTCTCCCCCGTTGATTTAGCATATCTTACTTTCTTACCTTCCTCGTCACGAAAACCAACGCGAGTCGCCTTGCCTTTGCTATCGACCAACGCCAAATTCGACAGCTGTATCGGCATTGCAACTGGAATGCGACCACCCTGATCAGATTGGGATTGTTTCGTATGGCGAACAGCCATATTTACGCCGTCGATAATAGCTTTACCTGCGGATGGATTCACCGAAGATATCTCTCCCTGTTTCCCCTTATCTTTTCCGGATAAAACTACTACTTTATCACCTTTTTTTAGTTTTGCGGCCATTTCATAGCACCTCCGGTGCAAGTGAAATAATCTTCATAAAGTTTTTGTTTCGTAACTCACGCACGACCGGACCGAAGATACGAGTGCCAACTGGCTCATTCGTATTACTCAAGATCACTGCAGCATTTCGATCAAATCGAATTGCTGTTCCATCTTCACGACGAACCTCTTTAGCGGTACGGACGACAACTGCCCTTCGCACATCACCTTTTTTTACACGACCGCGTGGAATGGCCTCTTTTACAGAGACCACAATAACGTCACCTACGGATGCGTACTTTCGCTTGGATCCACCAAGCACCTTGATACACTGAACACGGCGTGCGCCGCTATTATCAGCTACATCAAGATTTGTCTGCATCTGGATCATTTACTTACTCCCGACCTTTGGGGTGCAATACCGCGTGGTCCCCAGGGTTTCGTTTAATCTGCGACGTTATTCTGCAATAACTTCCCAGCGTTTAGTTTTCGATTTTGGCGCACACTCCTGAATCCGAACAAGATCCCCTACATTGAACGCGTTCTGCTCGTCGTGAGCCCTATATTTTTTCGACTTACGAACTGTTTTTTGTAGGAGAGGGTGCTTGAAGCGCCGTTCTACTGAAACAGTAACCGTTTGGGCGTTTTGGTTTGATGTAATCACGCCGGATAGGATGCGTTTTGGCATAGGGCTTACTCCTCGCCTACAGCGGCGGCCGCTTTTTGGTTTAAGATTGTATTCACACGAGCCACGCCGCGCCTGACCTGTCTCATACGTGATGTATTCTCAATTTGTCCAGTTGCTTGCTGAAAACGCAGGTTGAAAGCTTCCTTCTTTAAGGAAACCAATTCATCTCGCAGCTGATCCGGGGATTTATCCCGAAGTTCATTGGCATTCATTGCCGTATCCTTTCAACATCACCGGTGGGCTCGATTGTGGTTACCCTGATTCCGGTGGAGCTTGATCTAAAGGCGTCGTGTAGATTGGAAACAACATCTTAGCAACCCCTACTAAGTTTATTTACGAATTAGTTTTATTCTTTTTAATCAGTGGCTACTTTATTTAGCAAATCTGGCAGGCCATTATTAAAATAATCTTACTCGCTTTAACCAAACTGTTGGTTTATGAACATGAAATGTCTAATATAAAAAGTCTCTTTGCGACCCGAATATACCACGATAGGTTATCAAAATCGACCAATACCATCAATACTTTGGAACTTGAGAAATCATGCCTAATGATCGCCGAAGACGATGAGGCTGGTCAAGTCTGGTGTGAGAAAAATGATTTTCCTGGTTACACCAGTTACGCCTCTCTTAATGATCTAGAGTGGAGGTTCCCGATTTTCAAAGAAATTGTCACAGAACTTAACACCCATGTGGCTAATTTTTCTAAAGATCTACAATTTGATTTAGGCGAAAAAAAAATTCAACTAGACAGCCTATGGATTAACATACTGCCCTTTGGAGGCATCCACACTGCTCACATCCATCCGCATTCAATAATAAGTGGAACCACATACGTGGCAATGCCAAATGGCACGAGCCCATTAAAATTTGAAGATCCTCGTCTAAGCATGATGATGGCCGCTCCGCCGCGGATGGAAAAAGCACGCGAGGAAATGAGCAACTTTTTTTATGCTTGGCCAAAGGTTGGTGACGTGATGCTCTGGGAAAGTTGGCTTCGCCACGAAGTCCCAATGAATATGGCCAATGAAGACCGGATCAGCATTAGCTTTAACTATAGCTGGAACTAGAAATTTCTCTGCCGCCAAAGCAACAGAGAAATTAAAAAACCCATGGTGAGTGCTGTCTTAGATTACCAATCCTCACGCACCACAACACGTGATTTAATAGGTAGTTTCATTGCAGCAAGCCGTAAGGCCTCACGGGCGACGTCATCTGAAACACCATCTATTTCAAACATTACTCTACCTGGCTTAACTTTAGCAGACCAAAAGTCGACTGAGCCTTTACCTTTACCCATACGAACTTCTGTTGGCTTCGAAGTGACGGGAAGATCTGGAAAAATCCTTATCCACACGCGACCTTGACGTTTCATATGACGCGTCATGGCCCTACGGGCAGCCTCAATTTGTCGAGCTGTAATCCGTTCTGGCTGAGTAGCTTTTAGACCAAACGATCCAAAGGTCAGAGTACTCCCACCCTTGGCCTCTCCGTGGATCCTGCCTTTGTGCATCTTACGAAATTTGGAACGCTTTGGTTGAAGCATTTTTTTTCTCCTTAGCGATCGTTACGGCGATTGCCACCTGCACCGCGAGGTGTAGGGCCATCTTGTAGTTCTTGAGCTTTTCGATCTCGTGCTGCCGGATCGTGCTCCATTATCTCACCCTTAAAAATCCAAACTTTGATGCCAATAATTCCGTAGGCGGTCACACCTTCGGCGTGTGCATAATCAATATCTGCTCTGAGTGTGTGTAAGGGAACGCGACCTTCACGGTACCATTCCGTTCTCGCGATTTCAGCACCACCCAAACGGCCGGCGACATTAACACGAATACCTAGGGCCCCCATGCGCATTGCATTTTGAACGGCTCGTTTCATTGCACGCCGGAAGGATACGCGACGCTCCAATTGCTGCGCAATACTTTCACCAACTAGAGCGGCGTCAAGTTCAGGCTTTCGAACTTCAACAATATTTAAATGTAGTTCGCTCTCAGTCATGTTGGCAATTTTTTTGCGCAAACCCTCAATGTCTGCACCTTTTTTACCAATAATGACACCGGGCCGAGCCGTATGAATTGTTACACGACACTTCTTGTGTGGACGTTCAATAATTACACGGCTGATACCAGCTTGCTTACACTCTTCACCAACAAAATCTCGTATCCTGAGATCTTCCATGAGCAAGTCACCATAATCTTTAGTATCTGCGTACCAGCGACTATCCCATGTTCGGTTTACCTGAAGACGCATACCGATCGGATTACTTTTATTTCCCATTACGTTTGCTCCTCAACCTGACGAACCAAAATGGTAAGTTCAGAAAATGGCTTTAAAATCTTACCAAAACGACCACGGGCTCTTGGCCTACCACGCTTCATAGTCAAATTTTTACCAACATAGGCCTCTGCTACAACAAGTTCATCAACGTCTAAGTTGTGATTATTTTCGGCATTGGCAATTGCAGACTGGAGACACTTCTTTACGTCATCTGCAATTCTTTTCTTGGAAAATGTCAAGTCAGTCATAGCCTTCCCAACTTTTTTTCCACGTATCATTTGCGCGACCAAATTAAGCTTTTGAGAAGATGTCCGAAGCATACGAGTTTTTGCCATTGCTTCGTTATCAGCCACGCGGCGGGGATTTTTATCCTTACTCATGGCTTATTTCCGCTTCGCTTTTTTATCAGCCGCATGACCGTGATAGGTCCGTGTTGGCGAATACTCACCAAACTTTTGGCCAATCATTTCTTCTGTTACATTAACTGGAATATGTTTCCGTCCATTGTAAACACCGAAGGTCAAACCCACAAATTGCGGCAAAATTGTCGAACGTCGCGACCAGATTTTTATAACACTATTACGATCGCTTTCACTTGCCGCTTCAGCTTTCTTAAGCACATAAGCGTCCACAAAAGGACCTTTCCATACGGAACGAGACATCTATTAGCGCCCCTTCTTTTTGGCGTGACGCGAGCGAATAATAAGCTTCTGTGACGCTTTGTTTTTGTTTCTAGTACGGGCGCCTTTGGTCGGCTTACCCCAAGGAGACACTGGGTGACGGCCACCAGATGTTCGACCTTCACCACCACCATGTGGGTGATCAACTGGGTTCATAACGACACCACGAACGGATGGACGGACACCCTTGTGGCGCATTCTACCAGCTTTACCAAAGTTTTGATTTGAGTTGTCTGGATTAGATACTGCGCCAATGGTTGCTAAACACTCTTGGCGAACCAATCGCAACTCGCCCGATGATAACCGAATCTGGGCGTATCCACCATCTCTTCCAACAAATTGAGCATAAGTTCCAGCAGCACGCGCTATTTGGCCGCCCTTACCTGCCTTCAACTCAATATTGTGTATAATAGTACCAATAGGCATGCCAGAAAAGGGCATCGCATTTCCAGGCTTTATATCTGCCTTGGTGGCTGCAACTACTTTATCGCCTACCGCTAAACGCTGCGGTGCCAAAATGTAAGCCTGCTCACCATCATCATATTTTATGAGGGCTATAAACGCAGTTCTATTTGGGTCATATTCAATACGTTCCACTGTTGCGGAAACATCAAACTTATTCCGTTTGAAATCAACCACACGGTAAAGGCGCTTTGCCCCACCGCCACGACGACGCGACGTGATCCGTCCGGTATTGTTCCGACCGCCCGACTTAGTCAAACCCTCTGTGAGAGATTTAACTGGGCGACCCTTCCAAAGCTCCGAACGGTCAATCAGTACCAGCCCTCGCTGGCCTGGCGTTGTCGGTTTATACGACTTTAGTGCCATGCTTTCTGTCTTCCGTTTGCTTAGCGTATCTTTATAGACCGCCGGTGTTTAGGGCCCCAAAGGTCCCCAGTGTTAAGATGGCTCGTAAAGCCACCTATATAATTAATTAGCCTCAAAAATTTGAGATAAATTAAATATTAGGCTCTAGTATTAAAGGCCGGTTGAAACGTCAATCGTATTGCCTTCTTCAAGTGTAACATATGCCTTTTTAACGTCTTTCCGTTTTCCCAACATCCCACGAAACCGCTTTGCTTTTCCCTTAGTGATAGTTGTATTAACCGCTTTGACTTTAACTCCAAACAAGTTTTCTACCGCTTCCTTGATGCTAGGCTTGTTGCTATCAATAGCTACTTCAAACACCACAGCTCCCGTTTCAGAGGCCAAAGTCGTTTTTTCCGTCACAATCGGCTTTCGTATTACATCGTAATGTTCAGGTTTTACACTCATTTTAAACGAGCCTCCAAAGCTTCAACGCCCGCTTTCGTGATTACTAATGTGTCACGCTTTAAAATATCGTAAACATTAGCACCCATCGTTGGCAAAATATCCAGACCTTCAATATTTCGTGCGGCCTGAGCAAAATGTTCGTTCACGGCGGCGCCATCAATAATTAAAGCACGCTTCCAGCCTAGGTTTGCAATCGTTTTTGCTAATAAGCCTGTTTTTCCATCAGATACAGCTGCGTCAATTACCACCAACTCACCAGCTTTTGCTTTCGCCGACAGCGCATGCTTAAGACCTAAAGTCCTTACCTTCTTGGGTAGTTCATGTCCGTGGCTTCGTGGGGTCGGGCCTTTATAAACCCCACCACCGCGAAAAATTGGTGCTGACCTAGCACCATGACGCGCCCCGCCAGTACCTTTTTGGCGATATATTTTCTTTGTAGAATAGTTAACTTCTGATCTTGTTTTAACCTTGTGCGTGCCTGCCTGAGCGTTGTTACGCTGCCAACGCACAACACGGTGGAGTATATCAGCACGAGGATCTAGACCAAAAAGGGCGTCATCTAGATCAATTGAACCAGCCTTGCCTCCGTCTAGTTTAATTACATTAAGCTTCATGCTTCACCACCTTCCACAGGGGTTTGGGCCACAGGAGCTTCAACCACAGGAGCTTCGGCCACAGTGGTATCTACCTTTTTAGCCATGGATTTAACGGCTGCAGGAAAAGGAACACCATCTGGCAACTTTTTCTTAACGGCGTCTTTAACGGTAACCCATCCACCCTTGGAGCCTGGAACGGCACCCTTGATCATGATTAGTCCTCGATCAACATCTGTACGGATAACCTCTAAGTTTTGTGTGGTAACCTTAGCAGCACCCATGTGGCCAGCCATTTTTTTACCCTTAAAGACTTTACCAGGATCTTGACACTGACCAGTTGAACCATGTGAACGGTGGCTAATAGAGACACCGTGAGTTGCCCTTAAGCCTTTAAAGTTCCAACGCTTCATGGCGCCCTGGAAACCTTTACCTATTGATGTACCTGACACATCAACTTTTTGGCCTTCAAGGAAATGTTCTGCTGAAATTTCAGCCCCTACATCTATTAAATTATTAGCGGACACTCGAAATTCAGCAACTTTGCGTTTTGGCGCAACGTTCGATTTTGAAAAATGCCCGCGCATTGCTTGACTTGTTCGCTTTGCTTTTGCTGAACCAGCTCCCAGTTGTACAGCTGTGTAACCGTCTGCATCGGCTGTTCTCTGAGCAACAACCTGTAAACCATCTAAAGATAGAACGGTCACAGGTATTTGATTACCGTCTTCCATGAACAACCGGGTCATACCCATTTTTTTTGCAATTATTCCAGAGCGCATCTGATTTTGCCCCCTATACTGAGATTTGTACGTCAACACCGGCGGCCAGGTCGAGCTTCATTAGCGCGTCCACGGTCTGCGGTGTTGGATCAACAATATCCAGCAAACGCTTGTGCGTGCGGATTTCAAATTGGTCCCGAGATTTTTTATCAACATGAGGACCGCGAAGAACGGTAAACTTCTCAATTTTATTTGGTAACGGAATCGGACCCCTTACCTGTGCACCTGTCCGCTTGGCGGTGTTAACAATCTCCTGCGTGGACATATCCAACACACGATAGTCGAACGCCTTAAGCCTAATACGAATGTTTTGACTCTTCATTTCGTTACCCCTTTCCAGGGCTTAAATTTTGTTGATAGGAGGACCAGAAATAGACCTCGTCGAACGAAAGCAGGCCCCGTTTTGGGGCCTGTTTTATTTAATTACGCATGTATCTTTGACACAACACCAGCGCCAACAGTACGGCCGCCCTCACGGATCGCAAAGCGAAGGCCAGTCTCCATAGCAATTGGAGCAATGAGCTCAACATCAAACTTAAGATTATCGCCTGGCATAACCATTTCAGTACCAGACGGTAGCACAACAGTCCCAGTTACATCAGTTGTACGGAAGTAAAACTGTGGGCGATAGTTAGCAAAGAACGGTGTGTGACGACCACCCTCATCTTTAGTTAGAATATATGCTTCTGCCTCAAACTTTGTGTGTGGCTTAACAGAACCGGGTTTCGCAAGAATCTGGCCCCGCTCAACTCCTTCACGATCAATGCCACGCAACAAAACGCCAACATTGTCACCAGCTTCTCCACGGTCCAGCAATTTGCGGAACATCTCAACACCAGTACAAACAGTTTTAGACGTATCGCGGATGCCCACGATCTCTATCTCTTCGCCAACATTAATAACACCACGTTCAACACGACCAGTAACAACAGTACCGCGGCCAGAAATCGAGAATACATCCTCAATTGGCAAAAGAAACGGCTGGTCAACAGCACGTGTTGGGGTTGGAATATATTCGTCAACAGCAGCCATCAATTTTGCAATGGATTCTGTACCAATTGCAGGATCGCGGTCTTCCAAAGCAGCCAAGGCAGAACCTGGAATAATTGGAATGTCATCTCCTGGATACTCATACTTAGAAAGCAACTCACGAATTTCCATTTCAACCAATTCTAACAACTCATCGTCGTCAACTTGGTCAACTTTATTCATGTAGACAACCATGTAAGGAATACCAACCTGGCGACCCAACAAGATATGCTCACGAGTTTGTGGCATTGGGCCGTCAGCTGCGTTCACAACCAAGATAGCGCCATCCATTTGCGCAGCACCCGTGATCATGTTTTTCACATAGTCAGCGTGCCCTGGGCAATCAACGTGCGCATAGTGGCGAGCTTCAGTCTCATACTCAACGTGTGCTGTGGAGATCGTGATACCACGCGCACGCTCCTCAGGGGCCGAGTCAATCGACGCATAATCCTGAAAATCACCAAATTGCTTAGTGATCGCAGCAGTCAACGTCGTCTTGCCGTGATCAACGTGACCAATAGTACCAACGTTTACGTGTGGTTTTGAACGTTCAAACTTTTCCTTAGCCATGGGAGGCTCCTCTTTTTTTTGTGGCGGTGGGCAAATTGTCCACTACAGTTTACGCATATTTTGCTTGGATCTCTTCTGAAATATTAGATGGTACTGGTTCGTAATGGTCAAATTGCATTGAAAAGTTAGCCCGCCCAGAAGACATCGATCTAAGCGTATTGATGTACCCAAACATATTTGCCAATGGAACAAATGCGTCAATAGCAATTGCATTACCGCGACTATCCTGTCCTTGGACGTGACCGCGCCGCGAAGTCAAATCCCCAATTATTCCACCAGTATATTCGTCGGGAGTAATCACTTCTACTTTCATTATCGGTTCGAGAAGTTTTGCTCCAGCTAGACGCATACCTTCTCTCATGCACATCCGACCTGCAATTTCAAAAGCTAAGACCGACGAATCAACGTCGTGATATTTTCCCTCGAGCAAAGCGACTTTAAAATCAATTACAGGAAAGCCAGCCAATGGCCCACTATCCATGACTGATCTAATGCCTTTTTCAACACCTGGAATATAATCCTTTGGAACAGATCCACCAACTACGCGGGATTCAAACGAAAAGCCCTCGCCAGGAACCGTTGGAGAAATAACCATTTTTACCTCGGCGTATTGACCGGATCCTCCAGATTGCTTCTTGTGGGTGTAAACATGCTCTACTTCGTGACCAATTGTTTCACGGTAAGCAACTTGTGGCGCACCAATATTGGCCTCTACTTTAAATTCACGACGCATTCGGTCCACAAGGATATCAAGGTGAAGTTCGCCCATGCCCTTCATGATGGTCTGACCAGATTCGATATCCGTCTCAACGCGGAAAGACGGATCCTCAGCAGACAAACGTTGTAACGCCAAGCCCATTTTTTCTTGGTCACCTTTTGTTTTTGGTTCAATGGCGATCTCGATTACGGGTACCGGGAAAGTCATTGTCTCCAAAACAACTGGAGCGTTCACAGCACAAAGAGTGTCACCCGTGGTTGTTTCTTTTAAGCCACCGAGTGCTATGATATCACCCGAAAATGCTTCGGAGATTTCATCTCGGTCATTAGAGTGCATAATCATCATACGACCAACACGCTCTTTCTTGCCCTTAGTTGAGTTCAAGAAATTATCACCTTTTTCCAACTTACCAGAGTAAATTCGAGTAAAGGTCAAAGAGCCAACAAATGGGTCATTCCAGATTTTGAAGGCGAGCGCCGAAAACGGCATGTCGTCGTCCGCACGCCGTGCCTGGTCTCTAGTTTCTGTTTCATCGCCTGGTTTGAAGCCCATGTAATCGACGACGTCGAGCGGGCTTGGCAAATAGTCAATAACAGCGTTAAGCAATGGCTGAACTGCTTTGTTTTTAAATGCTGAACCACCAAGCACAGGCACAAATGCCATACTTAAAGTCGCCTTGCGGATCAAATCACGTAAAGTAGGGATATCAGGCTCATTACCCTCCAAATACTCCATCATTGCATCATCGTCTTGCTCTACAGCAGCCTCAACTAGTTTGCTTCGCCATTTCGCAGCAGATTCCTTTAAACTTTCCCGTATTGGTTCTTTTGTCCAAGAAGCTCCAAGGTCTTCACCCTGCCACAACCACTCTTCCATCGTTACAAGATCAACCAAGCCTTCCAACTCAGTTTCAGCGCCAATTGGAAAAGAAATAGGAATTGCACTCGCTCCAGTGCGATCCTCGATCATGTCGACACATTTGAAGAAATCTGCCCCTGTTTTATCCATTTTGTTGACAAAAACCATACGCGGTACTTTATAACGATCAGCCTGACGCCAAACCGTTTCCGTTTGAGGCTCAACACCAGCATTGCCATCCAAGACACAAACCGCTCCATCCAAAACAGCTAATGAACGCTCGACTTCAATTGTAAAGTCTACGTGGCCTGGAGTGTCGATTATATTAAAGCGGTGCTTGGGACCCTCAGCATCAACACCGTTTTCCGTACGCTCCCAAAACGTAGTTGTCGCCGCAGATGTGATAGTAATCCCGCGCTCCTGCTCTTGCTCCATGTGGTCCATGGTTGCAGCGCCATCGTGCACTTCACCGATGTTATGCTCTTTACCTGTATAAAACAGGATACGCTCTGAGCAGGTAGTCTTACCAGCATCAATGTGCGCAATTATACCGAAGTTGCGGTATAGTTCTAAGGGATATTCACGTGCCATATTTATCGAGCCTCTGTAGGGTTACCAGCGGTAATGACTAAATGCTTTGTTCGCATCTGCCATTTTATGTGTATCTTCACGCTTCTTTACGGCTGAACCACGCGACTGCACAGCATCCATTAGTTCGCCAGCAAGACGTTCTTCCATTGTATTTTCGTTGCGCTTCCGACTAGCAGTAATTAACCAGCGAATTGCTAAAGCCTCCCGCCGCTCAGGTCGAACTTCTACTGGAACTTGGTAAGTAGCCCCACCAACCCGGCGCGACCGCACCTCAACAGACGGTTTAATATTTTCTAAGGCTTCGTGAAATAACTCAATCGGAACGCGCTTGACTTTTGTTTCAACGCGCTCAAGCGCACCGTAAACGATCCGCTCAGCTATAGATTTCTTACCATCTAGCATCAGATTGTTCATAAATTTTGTCAAAACAAGATCACCGTATTTGGCATCAGGTAGGACTGTTCGCTTCTCAGCAGCATGACGACGAGACATATATAATTCCTTACTTAGGACGCTTTGCGCCGTATTTTGAACGACGTTGCTTACGGTCTTTGACACCCTGTGTGTCTAGTACACCACGAAGAATGTGGTAACGCACGCCGGGAAGGTCTTTCACCCTCCCCCCACGGATCAACACAACAGAGTGTTCCTGCAAATTATGGCTTTCTCCAGGGATATAGCTGATCACCTCAAAACCGTTAGTTAGTCTGACTTTAGCAACCTTCCTCATCGCCGAGTTCGGCTTTTTTGGAGTCGTTGTATACACCCTTGTACATACACCACGCTTTTGCGGACATTCCTGCAAGTGCATAGACTTGCTACGTTTGATTTTAGGCTGCCGGGGCTTCCGGATCAGCTGCTGGATTGTGGGCATTGGCGGTTCTCTTCTCGTCTACATAAATTTGTTGATGAGGCACGCCCCACCGGTTTTATTTTTTAGCGCCAGGTAAGACCACCCTACACTGACTGCCGCGTATTTTTGCGGTATTCATTCGTACTGCGCAACAAACACCACATCCCTTCCTAGTTGTAGAGGGGGTGGCGGGATTTCCAGAGGAACAGCTAACTGTTCTTGACCACTTCAAATTTTGATGCCGTGCAAAAGGGATTTCGCCCATCACAGATTAGGCGCGTATATGCAGAGTCGGTTAATGTGTCAACAGCTAGAAATAGAGAACAATAGCCATCATTAACAAACTATTATCAGAGCGGTAAATAAACAGACACACCGAGAACAACTCAAGAAATTAATTTTTTCAAACAGTGGTTTTTACTGATTAGATTCGGTATCAACTACGCCTTTTTTCGCCCTTAGCCATACAACATAAACATTCCAGTAATTACAATGACTGCTGAACCAATCAACGACCAGGTATCCGGCCACTCTTCGAAAAGATATAACCAAGAACCAGTGTAACAAGTAAACCAGAGTAACGAGACTGAGAAGTAAAACTCACCTTACCCATTCGAATTGCCAGTACACTGACGATATAGCCGAAAAAAACTGAAACTGAAGACCCGCTTAGTAAGACCCAGGGTTCTAAACTAACATCTCTCCACGGCTCAAAAAACGCCCCACAGCCTCGAGCCACAAAAAAAACCAAAGCCGCAAAAAATGATATTTCTTGCGAGGATAGCTTGGCGCCCAAGCTTCTGAACATTCCATCCAGAGCGCACTACTACCAAACCGAGTAGTAGCAAAACTATTCCACCGCGCAATGCCACCGTTTGAAACATTGGCACCATACCACCAAATGCTTTAATCATCGCGTTATTAACGGCAAAACAAGTCATTGAGCACATCATGAAGATTGCACCCTTTAAATTTTCAGACATGCTTAAGCAGCTCTCATAACATTAAAAATGTTATTTCCAATGTTCAGAATGGAATATGATAAATCGCCTTTAATGATAAAAGGCCACTCTAACGAGTGGCCTTTTATCTCTTTGAATATACGCTTTGTTACTCTGTCTGCGACTTAGAGTTATCCGGTCCATCTGTATCAGATACCTCATCCACCTCAGGAGCTGCCAGTGCAATTGCCTCTTCCGCTTCCGCTCTGCGAGCTTCAATTACCACGTTGTCCCGATCAGCCGCCACACGATGCATTTTCTGAGTAGCGCCACCAGTACCTGCAGGAATTAATCTTCCAACAATTACGTTTTCTTTTAGGCCTATGAGTTTATCACGCTTACCTTGCACAGAAGCCTCTGTAAGCACTCGTGTTGTTTCTTGAAATGAGGCGGCCGAGATAAACGAACGCGTTTGAAGTGAAGCTTTGGTAATACCAAGTAATATTGGCCCTCCCTGTGCTTGGCGCCCACCTTTAGTTAAGGCCTTCTCATTTGCAGCATCAAACTCAGCCTTATCTACATGCTCTCCTTTGAGTAGAGTGGTCTCTCCACTGTCAGTAATTTCCCACTTCTGCAACATCTGGCGCACGATTACTTCTATGTGTTTGTCATTTATCTTAACGCCTTGCAGGCGATAAACGTCCTGCACTTCGTCAATCATATAATCAGCCAAAGCCTCCACACCCATAACCGAAAGAATATCATGGGGTGCAGGATTGCCATCCATGATGTAATCCCCCTTTTTGATAAAGTCACCCTCTTGAACTGGGATATGCTTACCCTTTGGCACCATGTACTCAACATTATCCATACTGTCATCAGCAGGCTCAATCGCTATACGGCGTTTATTTTTATAGTCTTTACCAAAACGAACGTAGCCGTCTATTTCGGCAATTATTGCATGGTCTTTTGGTCTGCGCGCCTCGAACAATTCGGCCACCCTCGGCAAGCCACCTGTAATATCCTTCGACCGGCCTCCTTCACGAGGAATCCGTGCCAAAATATCTCCAGCTTTGATTTCTTGTCCATCTTCAATCGACAGGACTGCGTCAACAGACATTGCATATGATACTGGATTACCATCTTTTTTGAGTAGCACCTCACCTTTTGAGTCAGTTACTATTATTTTTGGAGCAAGCTCATTACCTTTTGGTGCTGCCCGCCAATCCGAGACAATTTTTTGTGTCATGCCAGTCGCATCATCAGTCTCATCACGAAGCGCAATACCAATCACAAGGTCAACAAATTTTGCCGTACCTTTTTTTTCAGCGATAATTGGTAACGTAAACGGGTCCCACTCAAAGAGCTTTTCGCCTCGTTTAATTGTTTGCCCGTCCTTTACCAACATCTTGGATCCATAATCTACCTTATAGCTAGCTATTTCTGCCCCCCCAACATCGAGTATTTTTGTAACCATGTTGCGCGTAAGTGATAGATACTCACCAGCAGAATTTTTCAATAATGAAGCATTCTCAAGCGATACTTTGCCAGGTTGGCTACTTTCTTGACTAGATTGTTGGCCACCACCCTGAGCAACGCCACCAATGTGGAATGTCCTCATAGTTAATTGCGTACCCGGTTCTCCAATAGACTGAGCAGCAATAATTCCCACGGCCTCACCTTGGTTTACTTGGGTACCTCGTGAAAGATCCCGACCATAACAGGCTGCACATATTCCATCTTCGATTGCACAGGTCAGCGGTGATCTGATTAACATTGAAACTACACCACCATCTTCTATATGGTCGGCCTTCAATTCGTCGATCATCTCACCTTTGTTACACAAAACTTCATCTGTCCCAGGCTTTATTACGTCCTCAGCCGCAACACGTCCTAAAATACGCTCTGCTAAAGATGAGATAACTTCACCATCGTTCACAGCAGCTCGAGCGGTAATGGAACGCTCTGTTCCACAATCATGACTGCGGACTATACAGTCTTGTGCCACATCAACCAAGCGACGGGTCAAATAACCAGAGTTTGCAGTTTTTAAGGCCGTATCAGACAGACCCTTACGGGCGCCGTGTGTCGAGTTAAAATACTCAAGAACAGTGAGACCTTCTTTAAAATTTGAGATAATCGGCGTCTCAATGATATCTCCATTGGGTTTCGCCATCAAACCGCGCATCCCCCCCAGTTGTTTCATCTGGGTCACGGAACCACGCGCTTTGGAATGCGCCATCATATATACTGAGTTGGGTTCCATTTCAGAACCATCCTCATCATATTTAACAGATGCAATTGCATCCATCATAGAGTCAGTTACTTGGTCGTTACAATTTGACCAAGCGTCTATTACTTTATTGTACTTCTCACCCTGCGTTATCAGGCCGTCCATGTACTGCCGTTCAAACTCTTTAACTTGAGCGCGCACTCCATCAACAATAGTCCACTTGTCATCTGGAATAAGCATATCATCTTTACCAAATGATATTCCTGCCCGAAACGCTTCACGGAAACCAATAGTCATTACTTGATCGCAAAAAATAACAGATTCTTTCTGGCCACAGTAGCGGTATACTGTGTCAATAATCTGCTGTACTTCACCCTTTTTTAAAAGGCGGTTAACCAGCTTAAAAGGTGCTTTCGCATTTGTTGGCAGCAGAGCACCTAACCGCACCCGGCCGGGTGTAGTTTCGAAACGCTCCATAACCTCATTTCCTTCATGATCAACCTGAAGTATTCGTGCTGTGATTTTTGCATGAAGGTGAACAACCCCCGCATCAAGTGCATGCTGAACTTCATCAACAGAGCCAAAAATCATGTCTTCGCCCTTCATACCTTTACGCATGAGGGAAGTATAATAAAGACCTAAAATCATATCTTGCGATGGTACTATAATTGGCGCACCGTTAGCGGGCGACAAAACGTTATTAGTAGACATCATCAAAACCCTGCACTCGAGCTGAGCTTCAAGACTCAGTGGAACATGGACAGCCATCTGATCTCCGTCAAAATCAGCATTAAAGGCCGAGCAAACCAAGGGGTGGAGCTGAATAGCTTTACCTTCGATTAGAACGGGTTCAAACGCCTGTATGCCTAACCTGTGCAAAGTAGGTGCACGGTTCAGCATCACTGGATGCTCACGGATTACCTCATCCAAAATATCCCAAACCTCAGGACGTTCTTTCTCAACTAATTTTTTCGCCTGCTTTACAGTTGAAGATAAGCCCTTGGCTTCCAGCCTACTGTAGATAAAAGGCTTAAACAGCTCTAGCGCCATCTTCTTTGGCAACCCACATTGATGCAGTTTCAGTTCAGGCCCTGTCACAATCACCGACCGACCCGAAAAATCTACGCGTTTACCTAAAAGGTTTTGGCGAAAGCGTCCTTGCTTACCCTTCAGCATATCTGAAAGAGACTTCAATGGGCGTTTGTTTTGACCAGTAATTACCCTGCCACGACGTCCATTATCAAATAAAGCATCGACAGATTCTTGTAACATCCGCTTTTCATTGCGAACAATAATATCTGGTGCCCTTAACTCGATTAGCCGTTTCAAACGGTTATTACGATTAATAACTCGGCGATAAAGGTCATTGAGATCTGACGTTGCAAAACGACCACCATCCAACGGAACTAACGGTCTTAACTCTGGCGGTATTACAGGAATAACAGTAAGGATCATCCACTCTGGACGGTTGCCAGATTCAATGAAACTCTCAACAATCTTTAAACGCTTTATAATTTTCTTTGGCTTCAATTCGCCTGTAGCTTCAGCCAGATCAGCACGCAACTGATCCGCTTCTCCATCTAAGTCAATCAAAGACAACATTTCACGAATAGCCTCAGCACCAATATTTGCTGTGAAAGCGTCCATCCCATATATATCCTGGGCATCAAGAAATTCTTCCTCATTCATCAACTGGCCATAAATTAAGTCAGTTAAACCGGGCTCAATTACAACGTAATTTTCAAAATATAATATACGTTCAAGATCACGCAATGTCATGTCTAGCATTAGTCCTATGCGAGACGGAAGTGACTTCAAAAACCAGATGTGAGCAACAGGACTTGCTAATTCAATGTGACCCATGCGTTCACGACGCACTTTTTGCAATGTAACTTCAACTCCACATTTCTCACAGACAACGCCTCGATATTTCATGCGCTTGTATTTTCCACACAGGCACTCATAATCTTTTATTGGTCCAAAAATGCGTGCACAAAAGAGACCATCACGTTCTGGCTTGAAAGTACGGTAATTTATCGTTTCTGGCTTTTTAATTTCGCCAAATGACCATGACAAAATTCGTTCCGGGCTTGCTAGAGAAACTTTAATTTCATCAAATGCTTTTGGTGGCGTGATTGGATTAAACGGGTTGGTTGATAATTCCTGGTTCATTTTAAATTCCTTTAAATCATAGGGAAGAGCGGTGGAAGTAGATTACTTTATTATTAACAATCTACTCATCCACCTCCGCATCCAGGAGTTCCATATTTAGACCAAGGCCACGAACTTCTTTAACGAGAACATTGAACGATTCTGGAATTCCCGCTTCAAAATTATCTTCACCTTTTACAATACTTTCATAGACTTTAGTCCGCCCGGCAACATCGTCAGATTTGACAGTCAGCATTTCCTGAAGTGTATAAGCCGCCCCATATGCCTCTAATGCCCAAACCTCCATTTCTCCAAAACGCTGGCCACCAAACTGTGCCTTACCGCCCAGTGGTTGCTGAGTAACCAAAGAGTATGGCCCAGTAGAACGAGCGTGAATTTTGTCGTCTACAAGATGGTGCAATTTAAGCAGGTATTTTATCCCAACAGTCACTGGTCGAGCAAATTGCTCACCTGTACGACCATCGAAGAGGACTGATTGCCCACTTTCACTAAATCCAGCTCGCCGTAGAGCGTCATTAACATCGGCCTCCTTGGCACCGTCAAAAACTGGCGTAGCAATGGGCACACCGTTAATCACATTGCCCGCAGACTCTATTAATGAGGGCTCGTCCATCGCCTCAATACCTTCAGCGTATACGTCGTCACCATAAGCAATCCGCATAGCGTCTCGTACGGGAGTTAAATCACCAGATCGGCGATACTCGCCTAAGGCTTCGTCAATCTGAATGCCCAAACCACGTGCGGCCCAACCCATATGGGTTTCAAGTATCTGACCAACATTCATTCGTGAAGGTACACCTAAAGGGTTCAACACGAAATCAACGGGAGTACCATCACTCAAGAAAGGCATATCCTCCATCGGAACAACTTTGGAAATCACTCCTTTATTGCCGTGACGACCAGCCATTTTGTCGCCTGGTTGCAGTTTACGTTTCACCGCTACAAAAACTTTAACCATTTTCATAACGCCTGGGGGTAAATCATCACCCCGACGCACTTTTTCAACTTTATCTTCAAAGCGCGCGTCTAGAGTACGTTTTTGAGCCTCGTATTGTTCATGCAATGCTTCGATGGTTTGAGCATCAGTCTCTTCTTTCATTGCAAACTGCCACCAATGGCTTCGCGGAGTATCGTCTAGGATCTCTTGCGTAATGAGTTTGCCCTTGGTGCCCTTTGGACCATTAACAGAGTCCTTACCTTGCATCATACTACGTAGGCGAGCATAAATATTACGGTCAAGAATGGTTAGCTCATCATCTCGATCACGAGCCAGCCTCTCAACTTCCTCGCGCTCTATCTGCAATGCACGTTCATCTTTTTCAACACCATGTCTATTAAAAACGCGGACCTCAACAATCGTACCATAATCACCTGGAGGAAGTCGTAATGATGTATCACGTACATCTGATGCCTTCTCACCAAATATGGCCCGGAGAAGCTTTTCCTCCGGAGTCATTGGACTTTCGCCCTTTGGAGTAATTTTACCAACCAATATATCCGATGGACCAACCTCTGCACCGATATATACAATGCCAGCTTCATCTAAATTTCGTAAAGCTTCTTCGCCCACATTTGGGATGTCTCGAGTGATCTCTTCTGGACCTAGTTTAGTATCGCGGGCTGCCACTTCAAACTCTTCAATATGAACAGAAGTAAAGACATCATCACGCACAATGCGTTCAGAAATAAGGATACTATCTTCATAGTTATAACCATTCCATGGCATAAAGGCGACCACTACATTTTTGCCTAATGCAAGCTCACCAATGTCAGTAGAAGGACCATCTGCAACAACTTCACCTTTGGTTATATGGTCTCCGACCTTCACCAAAGGACGTTGATTAATACATGTATTTTGATTTGAACGTTGGAACTTCCGCATCCTGTAGATATCAACACCAGCGTCTCCAAGCTCTAGGTCTTCGGTGGCCCGAATAACTATCCGCTGTGCGTCTACTTGGTCGATGATCCCACCCCGTTTAGCTACGATGGCTGCACCAGAGTCACGAGCTACAACCTCCTCGATTCCAGTGCCAACTAGTGGCGCTTCAGCCTTAAGAAGTGGTACCGCTTGTCGTTGCATGTTAGAGCCCATCAGTGCTCTATTTGCATCGTCGTTTTCAAGAAATGGTATCAAGGAGGCTGCAACGGAAACCAACTGCTTTGGTGAAACATCAATCAAGTCTACCGAGTCAGACTGTGCCAACGTATAATCACCATTTTGACGAGTTGAGACTAAGTCATTTTGAAACTTGCCGTCTTTATCGAGAGCGGCATTTGCTTGTGCCACAGTGTGCCTCATCTCTTCGGTAGCTGACATATATTGCACATCGTCGGTTACCTTACCATCTACAACTTTGCGATATGGCGTTTCAATGAAACCATATTTATTTACGCGAGCGAAAGTCGCCAACGAATTAATTAGGCCGATATTTGGTCCTTCTGGTGTTTCAATCGGACACATCCGACCGTAATGCGTTGCGTGAACATCACGAACTTCAAAACCAGCTCTTTCTCGCGTCAAACCACCAGGTCCAAGCGCAGAGAGTCGACGCTTGTGGGTCACCTCTGACAATGGATTAGTTTGATCCATAAACTGGGATAATTGACTTGATCCAAAGAACTCTCGCACCGCAGCGGCAGCTGGTTTCGCATTGATCAAATCTTGTGGCATCACTGTATCAATTTCAACAGACGACATCCGTTCCTTGATAGCTCGCTCCATGCGTAATAGACCAACTCGGTATTGGTTTTCCATCAACTCGCCCACTGAACGCACACGCCGATTACCCAAATGGTCAATATCGTCAATATCTCCCTTACCATCACGCAAATCAACTAAGGCTTTTATGCATGATACAATATCTTCTCGGCGCAAGGTACGAACAGTGTCTTCTGCATCCAAATCGAGACGCATGTTCATTTTTACTCTACCCACGGCAGATAAATCATACCGATCACCATCAAAGAAAAGTGTATCAAATAATCCAGCAGCTGCGTCTACTGTAGGCGGCTCACCGGGGCGCATTACACGATAAATATCCATCAAAGCTGTATCACGGGACATATTTTTGTCAGCAGCCATTGTATTACGCATGTAGGCGCCAACGTTCACATTGTCGATATCGAGGACAGGAATATTTGTGATGCCGGCATCTAATAATTCCTTTACAGAACCACCAATGGCTTCACCCTCTTTGTCTAACTCCCAAGTCAACTCATCGCCAGCTTCTACGTAAATAGCGCCGGTCTCTTCATTAATTATATCTTTGGCAACAAATTTACCTAAAATTTGATCAAACGGAACCAGCAAATTTGACACACTGCCCTCGTCAATCAACTTTTTGACAGCACGAGGTGTTATTTTTTTACCAGCTTCGGCAATAACCTTACCTGTTTTAGAATCTACCAGATCAAACAGTGGCCGCGTACCCCGAACACGCTCTGGAAAGAACTTAGTTACCCAGCCGCCGTCTTTCTTGAACGCGTAGTCAACCGTTTCGTAATAGGCGTCCATTATTCCTTCTTGGTCAAAACCCAATGCATATAATAGAGTCGTTACTGGCAACTTACGACGACGGTCGATCCGAGCATAAACTACGTCCTTAGCGTCAAACTCAAAATCTAACCAGGAGCCACGATATGGAATTATACGACAAGCAAAAAGCAACTTTCCAGAAGAATGTGATTTACCTTTATCATGGTCAAAAAATACCCCTGGAGAACGATGCATCTGCGAAACAATAACGCGCTCGGTACCATTCACAACAAACGTCCCGTTTGGTGTCATTAAAGGCATGTCACCCATAAATACGTCTTGCTCTTTAATATCTTTTACAGATTTTGCCCCGGTATCCTCATCTGTATCAAAAACAATTAATCTCAGAGTCACTTTAAGCGGCGCCGCATAGGTCATATCACGCTGCTGGCATTCCTCAACATCATATTTAGGTTTCTCTAAGTCGTATTTAACAAACTCTAACACAGCTGACTCGTTAAAATCCTTGATTGGAAAAACAGACTGGAAAACCCCTTTAATTCCTTCACCATCAAGAGGCTCAAGCGTATCGCCAGATTTTAAGAATAAATCATAAGAGGATTTTTGTACCTCAATTAAGTTGGGCATCTCTAAGACTTCACGAATTTTTCCGTAATATTTGCGCAAACGTTTTTGACCTAGGAATGAGTTAGCCATGCGTTACGTAACCTTTCATCTCGACCGCCACACTGCTGTTGGGGACCAGCAGAGAGAACATCTGAGAAAGGGTTTTGGTTCGGCCTATTCCAGAATATCGTCCCAAAGATATCCGCCCGACCTATGAACCTACCCAGAAAGAAACCCACTGTGGGCCCCTATCAGGAGAGGTATTGTAATTCCGAAAAGAGGCCTTCAAATAAGTACCACAAAGACGGGAAAAGCTGGGGGCCCATAAAGCCCCCAGCCAAGATCAATACTGTTTAAAAATTACTTTACCTCAACTTCGGCGCCAGCGGCCTCCAACTTAGCCTTTATGTCGTCAGCTTCAGCTTTATCGACGCCCTCTTTGACGGCCTTGCCGCCGGCGTCAACTAAATCTTTAGCCTCTTTAAGACCCAGCCCAGTAATCGCGCGAACCTCTTTTATGACATTAATTTTCGATGCGCCAGCAGCAACAAGAATTACGTTAAATTCTGTTTGCTCTTCAGCAGCGCTGCCACCATCTGCTGGGCCAGCTACCATCACAGCTCCACCAGCTGCCGGTTCGATTCCATACTCGTCCTTGAGTATAGTTTTTAATTCTTGTGCTTCCAGCAATGTAAGACCAACAATGTCTTTTGCAAGTTTTTTAAGATCAGCCATTTTCGACTCTTTCTAATTTTTTAAATGTGTCCCGACGAGGGCTTTAAACCCACGAAAGTGTTTCAATTGCTTACGCGGCCTTTTCTTCGATAGTCGCGATAATACCCGCGATATTACTTGCAGGCGCGCCAATGGCACCGGCTAGGTTGCTTGCAGGAGCAACGACACAGCCAACAATAGAAGAAATTAACTCTTCTCGGCTCGGCATCGACGCAACAGCTTTTACACCAGCAGGGTCCAATTCGTTTTCACCCATAGCACCACCAAGTATATCCAGTTTTGGATTTACCTTTGAGTACTCCTGAACCACTTTGGCAGCTGCCACAGGGTCTTCGGAATAGGCAAGAACGGTCATACCCGTTAGATAATCAGCTATGCTTGCGCAAGGCTTTCCATCTAGGGCAATTTTGGCGAGCCTGTTTTTGGCAACACGCACGAACCCACCCGCCTCACGCATTTGCGCGCGCAGGTCCTGCATCTCAGCAACTGTCATACCCTCGTAGCGGCTAACCACCACAACGCCAGAGCTTTCAAAGATTTGACCGAGGTCTTCGACCAATTTCTCTTTCTGGGCTCTATCCACAGTTTCACTCCAATTTATGAGGGTCCATTATGTCCCCTCGGCTCAGTTTAGCAGTGGTTACCCACCACGCTTGAGTCCACGATACGAGACTAATGGAAAAATTCCCCAAAAACATTTCGGGATATAAGACCGTTATCTCCATCTCAGGCAGGAAATTAAGTCTTGGAGACCCCCACCTTCTCGGACAGAACAATAGCCCCGCCAGGTTGTGCCGGAGTATCTCGATAGCATGTAGGGGATTCGTTTCATTTGAGCAAGAGCCTAAAACGATTACTATTTTGTAAATTTAAAGCCAGCCGGCCTGAACTCAAAAATTAGTTTAGTTAGACAAACTTTTGAACAATAATTTTTTGCCTTATATGACTTAAACCAAAAAAAGTGGACCCTAGGGCCCACTTTTTCACACTTAATGTCTAGTGTCTCAATCTCCAGTGGCGCTGTCTACATTAATAGTAACACTCGGACCCATCGTTGAGCTGACCGCTATTTTCTTCATGTAAGCACCTTTTGAGCCAGTCGGCCTAGCCTTCGCAACTGCGTCAACAAAAGAACGAATATTCGCAATTAACTTAGCTTCGTCAAAAGACACTTTGCCAATTCCTGCATGCAATACACCCGCTTTTTCAACTTTAAACTGGACCTGTCCACCCTTCAAAGCCTCAACAGCCTCTTTTATGTCCATCGTCACTGTACCAATTTTTGGGTTAGGCATGAGATTGCGTGGGCCCAAAACTTTGCCTAGACGGCCAACAATAGGCATCATGTCAGGTGTTGCTATACAACGATCAAAGTCAATCTTACCACCTTGAACAATTTCCATCAAATCTTCTGCGCCCACTATATCAGCTCCAGCCGCTTGCGCCTCTTCTGCCTTAGGACCACGAGCAAAAACGGCTACGCGCACAGATTTTCCTGTTCCATTTGGAAGGTTAACCGTCCCACGAACCATTTGGTCAGCATGTCTTGGATCAACGCCAAGGTTCATAGCAATCTCGACTGTTTCATCAAACTTTGCTTTTGAATTACCTTTGATGAGTGCAACCGCATCCTCCACAGATACGTTGGCTTTTTCAGCGAATGCAGCTCTGGCTTCAGTAGTTCTTTTTCCATATTTAGCCATATTATTTCACCTCAATACCCATAGACCGAGCTGAGCCCAGTATAATTTTCATCGCGCCATCTATATCGTTGGCGTTCAAGTCCTTCATTTTAGCTTCAGCAATTTCCTTGACCTGCGCCACGGTGACATTTGCCACAACTTCACGGCCTGGTAGTTCGGCACCACGAGGACGGTTGCGCTTGCCTACAGGCTTAAGTCCAGCTGCCTTCTTTAGGTAATAAGATGCCGGTGGTGTCTTAATATCCATAGAAAAAGACTTGTCTTGATAGTAAGTAATAGCTGTCGGGCAGGGAGCACCAGGCTCCATATCTGCTGTTTTAGCGTTAAAAGCTTTGCAGAACTCCATGATATTTATTCCACGTTGGCCTAAAGCAGGCCCCACTGGTGGGGACGGATTTGCAGCACCCGCTGGGATTTGCAATTTCATAGTACCGGCGATTTTTTTAGCCATTTTGCCTTCTCCTTTTCAAACACCCGTTAATCGCGATTAGCGGGCTAAGTTGATGTGGTTCGGATCATCACGCGTAATGACAGCCTCCCACAGACCCATTTGGGTTATTTACGCAAAATGCGCGTTAATCAGACTTGCTTAGAAACTTGAGTAAATTCCAATTCGACAGGGGTGGCCCGCCCAAAGATGGATACAGTAACCTTCAAACGCTGATGGTCTTCATCAACTTCCTCAACATTTCCATCAAATCCTTCAAAGTGACCCCCATTAATTTTTACTTGCTCTCCAATTTCGAAGTGAATCAATGTTCGGGGAGATTCTTCCCCCTCCTGAACACGGTTGAGAATTTGGTTTACTTCAGCATCTCGCATTGGCATCGGGCGACCCTGTGGGCCTAAAAATCCTGTAACTCGGTTAATAGAAATTATTAGGTGATAACCTTCATCAGACATCTCCATTCGAACAAGTACGTATCCTGGCATAAAGCGTCGCTCAGTTGTAACTTTTTTGCCACGACGAACCTCGATCACTTCCTCAGTAGGAACTAATACTTCCTCAATCTGCTCCTCCATGCCCGCATCGATTACCGATTGGCGAATGGTCTCTGCAATCTTTTTTTCGTAATTCGAAAGGACACTTACCGAATACCATCTTTTTGCCATTTTATGGGCCTTCACCTTACTCAGGGTTACCCCTGATATACGTCTAGTATCGCCTAGGGCGCCTAATCAAACGAACGTGTAACCGAATCGGACCACGCGCATTACTTGTTGTTCAGCGGGTTACCCGCCTAGCGCTCCGTTTTCAAGAGGCACCGTACAGTCGCTTAGAACAAACCCAAAACAGAGCGCAAACCAAGACGAATCACAGCATCGATCCCTGAAAAAAATAATGCAGCGATTATAGCTAACAAAAGAACCATAGCTGTGGTGATTAGAACTTCACGGCGAGTTGGCCACACAACTTTAGTAATTTCAGCACGTGTCTGCTGAATAAATTGAAACGGGTTAATTCTCGCCATAGACTCTCTCTTAACAGGATTACTTTATTGGAGATACGCTGTGTTTTAGTTAGTTACAACCCTAACAAGGTATACACTCAAACTTAACAGACCCCCACTAATTTTGAAGCACTCTGACAAGCAACATCCATTTGGTATTAAAGCTACTACACCCATTAAACCAACTTAGTATTTAAACAAAGCCAGTATTCCGATAATAATGAAGCTTCTGTCGGCCACAAAATTACATATAGCTGCAGCGCTGGCCGGAATGCATATTTAATATGATGATTTTTCGAATAAGAGAGATATAATATTCTACCCAGGATTGGCGATGACCTACTCTCCCACAGCTTAAGCTGCAGTACCATCGGCGCAACCATGCTTAACTGCCGAGTTCGGGATGGGATCGGGTGTTTCATTGGCGCTATGATCACCAAACCAAGATAGAATTTGATTAAGGAACTTAATCTCATAATCAACATCAGAGAGTTCCAAGCCAAGCACATTTATGCGGCTTTGGTGTATTGTATGGCTTTTGATGTATCAGGCTGGTCAGCCTTCTACTGGATCAAATCAAGCCTATCGGACCATTAGTACCAGTCAGCTGAACGCGTTGCCGCGCTTACACCTCTGGCCTATCGACGAGGTAGTCTACCTCGGTCCTCAGGGATACCTTGTTTTGAGGGGGGCTTCCCGCTTAGATGCTTTCAGCGGTTATCCTGTCCGATCATAGCTACCC
>Ga0114998_10000391_pt1 | contig 31987 bp, 32 predicted proteins | sample ArcticOcean_MG_C_5_FD_87044 | JGI IMG/M metagenome (GOLD analysis project Ga0114998, IMG submission 87044) | Marine microbial communities from western Arctic Ocean - ArcticOcean_MG_CB4_138 | ecosystem: Environmental > Aquatic > Marine > Oceanic | place: Arctic Ocean: Canada Basin | collected... | reverse complement strand
GCCTCGCATGAGCTTAAAACACCGCTGACAATTTTGAGGGGGCGCGCCGAAATACTGGTTGCCTCCCTGCTCAGAGGCTCTGACCAACAGGTGATGGCATTGGAGCTGGTTGAAGAGGTCGAGCGAATGTCTGAAATCGTCGAAAAGCTGCTGCTGCTGTCTCGAGCAGATGCCAAATCATTGCTGCTGGACACACAGACCCACAATTTCAGCGCGTTGATGGACGATTTTTTGGAAGATGCGGCTGGCTTCGCGCCAGACTTAGATTTAAAGACTGATATTGCGCCAAATATTGTTTGGGCGTGTGATGTGGCACTTGTGCGCTTGCTGGTGCAAAACTTGTACACCAACGCGGTCAAGTACAACATACCCAGTGGTTGGATTTATTTCAAACTGCACTCGACACCAAGCCATGTTGTATTGCGTATAGAAAATGCAGCGACCGGTATACCCCAAGACCTTGAACGCAATGCCTTTTCACGTTTTTATCGATTGGACGATGCGCGTTCATCATCACGCTCTGGCCATGGTTTGGGACTGAGTATTTGCCGAGAAATTGCCGACGTGCACAACGCGAAGATTGATATGACAGTATTAGACGACCGAGTCGTGATGACCTTGACGTTCGAATTAGTACCCGCGATAACGATTTAAGTCGGTTGGTTCACCCAACACCCAGCACCCAGCATCTAGGCCTCACTGGTATGTCTTAGCCTTGTAGAGGCAAATGCTTAAAACATATTCAATAAGGTTCCGATTTGTTGCGACATCCGGTCTAGGTGGTGGTGCTGAGGTTAATAAACAACTGAGTAAGCCATCGCTTGTTAGCGAAACAATAAAAATTGCTTACAGTTCTTAACGCCACTGCCTGTGCAGTACTATTTCGACAATGAAAACTTCACATTTAATGATTCTTGACGGTGGTATGGGGCGTGAACTTCAACGCATTGGTGCCCCTTTTCAACAGCCAGAGTGGTCGGCTCAGGCGCTGCTAGAAGCCCCTCATTGTGTGTCTCAAGTGCATCGCAGTTTCATCGACGCTGGTGCTGACATCATCACTACAAATGCGTATGCGATTCTCCCTTTTCACATAGGAGATCAGCGTTTTATGGCGCAAGGGCCTCAGCTTGTCAAGCAGGCTGCCATGCTTGCACGCGAATGTGCCGACGGCAGTACAGGTGTGTTGGTTGCAGGCTGTATCCCGCCTGTTTTAGGCTCTTACCGGCCTGATCTTTTTTCAGTAGAGCAAGCGCAACCTTTGTTAGAGGTGCTGATTAACAACCAAGTTCACGATGTAGATTTTTGGTTGGCTGAAACAATATCCTCAATAGAGGAGGCAGCAATGATTAAAGCCAGAACGATGTCTACTGGGAAACCCACTTGGATCTCGTTCACTGTCAAGGATGACGACACAGGCGATTCGAGTTTGCGTTCTGGTGAGTCTGTTTTTGACGCTGTGAAGCATATTGCGGGACAACATGTCTGCGCTATTTTGTTTAACTGCAGCTGCGCAGAAGTGATGAAAACAGCACTGCAACATGCCAAGCTGGCATTGTTGTCTTTAGGCCTTGAGCAGGATGTTAGGTTGGGTGTGTATGCGAATAATTTCCCGCCTATAGGTGACAAACCTCAAGCCAATAGCATTGAAGGCCTCTCAGCTATCAGAGATGACTTGACCCCAGCAACATACCGTGATTTCGCCTTGTCTTGGATTGAAGCTGGGGCTTCGATTATTGGTGGCTGCTGTGGCGTGTCGCCTGAGCACATTCAAAGCTTGGCCGAACTAAGGTCGCCGGCTGCAGTGGTTATTTAAAGTTATTACCGTAACTTCTAATGTATCTGATTAATAAATCTGCGGTACACATACAAGTAAATAATTCAATCCAATTCAATCGCCTCAGAGGGCCTACTCAGATGCGTGGTATTGAGTATTTAAAATACCCTCTACAAATTGAGATATATTCGTGTTCTATTTGTTGAGTAGGGATGTTTTATGACACGCCATACATCTGTAATAATTTTTTATAATATATAGTTGCAATTGAAATTTTTAATTAAAATTTTTCTTGACCATTTGTTTGAATTCTTCACTGGCCCATTTGCTTAAAATTGTAAGTTGAGGCCTTTCTACTCTCAATTTTTCAAACTTTGCTTCCATGCTGTTCGAAAAAGCATTGCCTTCTATGTATATCCCATTGATTTCTTTGTTGTCTAATGCCCAATCAAAGATTGCTTGTCCAGCCTTATCAGTCATACCACATTCAACAAAAGCTATAACAGGAGTGTTTTTGGGGATTTTATCAAGTATCGCTATAACCCCTTCATCTCGTAAATCTTGATTGAAACTCATGCTTAACGTGCTGAGCTTTGGTCCATTATTTTTACTAACTTTATCAATTGCTTTCGCAATGTTTGTTGCATTTTCTAGACTTAGATTCGCATTCCTAATAACTAACTCATAAGTCTGATCATCAGAGCCTATCGATTGTAAATTGTTAGCCACTTCTATACTTTTTTCTTTTTTCGTTTCAATCAATACATTTATCAAATCTTGCATTATAAATTCTGCATAACTTGGGGTACACCACAAATAACCAAGTACCACAATTCCTAAAAGTCTTTTCATTTTACTATCACCTCAGTTTGTCGTCATTTTTTAATAGTGTTGTCAGGTGGAGTTTTTGCGGTTGTTAGCTCTTTGCTAAGCCTTTCAGCCGTCCTTAAAGAAACGGCTACCTCTGGGATGAGTGCCATCAACTCCTTGGATTTGCATACCATGAGTACAAGAGTCTTTCAAAAATTCCAAGCCGCTTGGCTACGCCAACAACAGTGTGGACTCTATCGATGACTTGCCAAACTGCCTCGTCCTTGAACTCCAGGGCATATTGTGTTCGTCGCATTTGCATTTTCTCTATTTCAGTTTTGACATCATATGTGTCAACTGATTTGGGGCAATGCCAGTATGTGGAGTTTTAAATCCGCAGCCATTCCCGTTGCCAGCGCGGTAATGCAAAGCTGGCTTGGTGGACGTCAGGGTCATAGTGGCGACCTTGGTAAGCCTTGACGGGGTGACGCAGAGAAACCCCGTCGCGGCTGTAAAGGTAAAAGCCAAAATCTGCGCCTGGGTACAACGGAATATTTGCGCGATACGCTTCGATGTGAGGCAGCAGCTTGGTGCGGAGCATGACGCTCACTAGATTTTCGCCATCGCCTGATTGCTCCTGTAAAAAACCAGCGCCTTCACGCGTCAAAAAAATGCTGTCGCTGTCAACCACGACGCCCGTTTCTGAAACCAATTGTGCGAGATCGACAAAAAAGGCTTCTGTAAAAAGACTCGCAGATGGGCCGACCGGCTCGGTTAAGTCCAGCACAATGACGTCGAAGGTTTGGCCACGCGCTCTGGCGTCGCTTACAAAATGTCCAGCATCGTCAAAAATCAGGTTGACGCGTGGGTCGAGGTAGTCGCCATTGACCCCAAGGTATTCTTGTGACAATTCGACCACGCGTTGGTCAATCTCAACCATGGTTACGGCACTCACGAAGTCGTGAACCAATGCCTCTCGAAGGCTGCCGCCATCCCCACCACCGATGATCAGTACAGAGGCGTTCTCACGCTTTCGGCCTAGTAAAGGAACTTGTAGCCCCATTTCGTGATAAATGAATTCGTCTGCCTGACTAGCTTGCAGGTAGCCATCGAGAACGAGGACACGGCCAAATGCTGCATGTTCAAAAATTTCAATCAACTGATAAGGGCTTCGTTCAGCATGCAGCAGAACCATATCTAAAGACTGGGCAATGCCCAAGTCCTCGCATCGCTCCTGCCACCAGTTATTGTGTTTTTGGATATTCAAAGTCCTTGTCCCCGCAAGTGTTCGTTAACCGTTAAACGGCCGGGTTTGAAGGCTTCGCGAATGATTTCAACACAAGCTTCAGGTTGCGTATTGCCGCACATAAAAACATCAAAGGCCGCGTAGTTGCTCTGTGGCCACGTGTGCACAGAAATATGACTTTCAGCAAGCACGGCAACACCACTGACCCCATTAGGCTCGAAGTGATGAAGATGGATATTGATTAACGTGGCGTTCGATGCACTGATGCACCTAATGAGTGTTTGCTCAATAAAGCCTATGTCATCCAAACTCTCGGCGTCATAACAGTCAATTATGAGATGCACGCCAGCAAAACGGACGCCATTGCGCACTGAGAAATAATCTTTTTGGGAGCTGTCGTTTGGGGTGTTTTGTTTGGTCGTGATGGCTAAAAGATCAGTATCAGGCATTTATACGTTCCGGCAGGGTTCTTGAATCAATGGCATCGCTCAAGCCATTGAATACGTAAGTGATTAACTACCGCCTTCAGTACAGCAAGTCACATTCAATTATCCGTCAGGCTCGGACGAAATATGGGGTGTCCTTCACTAACTAATTAAATAAACATTGATACCAAGTCAAAAGATGTCTAAACGTTAGGGGGTCGTTTCAATAGGATACATGGGGAGGGGCTTTTGCATGGCCCCTACACAACTTCGGCCCTCTTGATAGTTCCATCTCGAATAGCGTCTCGGTACGTGCACCGCCTAATGGACTGAACAACCTGGCCGTTCTTGAATATTTTTTGTAGCGGATGATTCAGCGGTAAAACCACCTGAAGGTAGTAACTGCTGCCGCGTTGAAATCGCCCTGTTAATCCTGCCATGTTGGCCTCACGTTGGTCTAACAACGTGGCACCACATGCCACAGGTACATGCTACAAACCAGTGAATTCTGATGCGATAAAGACCTAAGTCATTGTCTCGATTCACTATTGTGGATAAGGGTGACGAGCCTTGACCCCGGCACTGGATTCACAGTTAGGGCTGCTTGGTTCCCCATCTGACCCGGTTGGCCGCTTCACCATGCGGGAAGGCCCGTCACTCACTATTGTAACGGCCTGTCAAAGTTTATGCCGACGGTCTTCTTACCCTTCCTTTCAAGCGCGCACCTCATTGCACATAGAATCAAGGTCTATGGCTTATACCGTTCTTGCACGTAAATACAGACCGCGTAACTTCTCTGAGTTGGTGGGGCAAGAGCACGTCGTCCAGGCACTGAGTAACGCCTTGCGTTCACAGCGCTTGCACCATGCTTACTTGTTCACGGGCACACGCGGTGTGGGTAAAACCACGGTGTCTCGAATCTTGGCCAAGTCACTCAACTGCGTGGGCGTTGATGGACAAGGCGACATCACGGATCAGCCTTGTGGCGTGTGTCAGGCGTGTACCGATATTGACCAAGGTAGATTTGTTGACTACACCGAGTTAGACGCAGCGTCTAATCGAGGCATTGATGAAATTCAAAGCTTGTTGGAGCAAGCCGTATACAAACCCGTGCAAGGCCGCTTCAAAGTGTTCATGATTGACGAGGTTCACATGTTGACCAACCCGGCGTTTAACGCCATGTTGAAAACGCTAGAAGAGCCACCTGAGTACTTGAAGTTTGTGCTGGCCACCACCGACCCGCAAAAAGTGCCGGTTACCGTGTTGTCGCGGTGCTTGCAGTTCAACCTGCGACCAATGCCTGCTCAAACAGTGGTGGACCATTTGCAGCATGTGCTGGCTGATGAGGCTGTGCCTTTCGAGTTGGCTGCGTTGCGTATTATTGGCAAAGCCGCGCAGGGATCTATGCGTGATGCATTGAGTTTGGCTGACCAAGCCATTGCGTTTGGCGCTGGTTCGTTGCACGAAGAACCAGTCCGTCAAATGTTGGGAGCCGTAGACGCCAGCCATGTGTTTAATCTTATACAAGCGTTGGCAGACAACCGGGGCGCTGATGTCGTTGCCATGGTTGATGCAGCACGCTTGCAGGGCTTGAGTGCCGCCACCACATTGGACGACATGTCCGCTGTGCTGCAGCGCATGGCTGTGCTGCAAGTGACCGGTGCGGGTGATGACTCTGATCCTGACTACGTTCAGCTCACATCGCTGGCTGACACAATGCCAGCAGATGAAACGCAACTGCTATACAGCTTGTGCTTACATGGCCGTGGAGACTTGGGCTTGGCACCAGATGAATACGCAGCGCTGACAATGATTTTGTTGCGCTTGCTGGCGTTTAAGCCTGGAGCAGTCCAAGCATCGGCCGAAAAAAAAAGCCTGAATAATTCTGCAGCCGCTACCGACAAAAGCGTTGTGGCACCACATGCAGTGTCCAAGCCGCTGGCCGCAACGCCAGAAGAAGCGCTTGAAATTGGGTTGCGTGTGTCCAGCGATGACGACAACACAGCGTACACACAAACGCAAACGCTGCCCACAAACAAACCGGCGGCTGAAAATGCTGACGCCAAGACACAGCCCATGGCAGCACACGACCACGGTGTTGGTGAGCCCGTGCAGCTTCGTGGCGCAGTTGCACATCCATCACCCCGTGATGTACAGGTCGAGAATGCCGATTCTGTAGGACCTATTTCTGTGGTCGCACCAGCGCCAACTGCTGCGTCAGCACCAATTGCCCCAGCTGCAACAGCGCAACTGGTTGCACCCATAGTGTCCCCAGAGCCCATCGCGGTTGCTGTCCCAACCACGCGCATGCCAGTGCGCCAAGCCAGCGATGACAGAGTGCCCCAAGTCGCTGTTGATGCGCGCACCTCCGTCCCGACACATCTAGACGCCAAGCTGCTCTGCACACCCGAAGGCGATTTGTGGCTGACAACCGTTCAGCAGTTAATCGCGCAAGAGCGCATAGGTGCTCTAGTGAGAGAGCTGGCCTTGCAGTCGCAGCTGGTTGCCACGGATGACGCCAGCCAACCTACGCATTGGTTGCTGCGTATCGAACGGGAGTCGCTCAACCAGGGTGCAAACCGTGAACGGTTGCAGCAAGCCATGGCGCAAGCAGGTATTCATGTGCAGTTGGGCATTGAGTTGGGTGTGGTGTATGACACACCTGCCAAGCGTTTAGCTGCCAAGGCTGCACAAGCTTTGCATGAAGCGGAGCAGGTTATTTTGAACGACCCATTTGCACAACAAATGATGGCTGAGTTTGGTGCCACGATTGTGCCAGGCAGCCTGAAAGCTATTGCCTCGCTTACCAGCAATGCTGCGCTTGAGACCTGAACTTACATTTCTCGTTATTTGATTTTTTATAAAAGGACACACTATGTTTAACAAAGGACAAATGGCTGGCTTGATGAAACAAGCGCAAGCCATGCAAGACAACCTTAAAAAAGCCCAGGCTGAGTTGGCCGATGTGGAAGTGCAAGGCCAATCTGGCTCAGGTTTGGTAAAAATTACGATGACATGCAAAAACGATGTGCGTCGCGTTGAAATTGATCAGTCGCTGATGGGCGACGACAAAGAGATGCTTGAAGACTTGGTGGCCGCAGCGTTTAACGATGCGGTTCGCAACGCTGAATCAACATCTGAAGCCAAGCTTGGCAAAATCACGGCAGGCATGCCAGGTATGGGTGGCATGAAGCTGCCCTTTTAAGCGCAGTTGTGGCAAAGTCCAATGGTGCGTTAGACCTGCTGACTGTAGCGCTACAGCGTCTGCCTGGTGTCGGGGCGAAGTCTGCATCTCGCATGGCTTTTTACCTGATGCAACAAGACCTAGAGGGTGCTCGCCATATAGCCAGAGCGCTGGAAGATGCTGCGGCTCGCATACGTCACTGCGCATGTTGTTACACGCTGACAGAAGAACTCGTATGTGCTACCTGCACTGATGTATCGCGCGATGCCACTCAGTTGTGCGTGGTGGAAACGCCTGCGGACCAAGCCGCCCTTGAACGCACAGGGGCCTTTAAAGGTTTGTACTTTGTGCTGATGGGTAGGCTCAGCCCACTAGACGGTGTAGGCCCCAAAGAGATTGGGCTTCGCCGGTTGTTTGACCGCGTTGCACCCCAGCACGCGGACACAGATGACGCGCAAACAGACTCACCCATTCACACGCGTGTGCCTATCGATGAGGTGATTTTGGCGACCAACTTTACAGCCGAAGGGGAAGCCACAGCCCACGTCATTGCCCAAGCCATGAAGGACCTGCCCGTGCGGGTTACTCGCCTGTCGCGTGGCGTGCCTGTAGGCAGTGAACTGGAGTATGTGGATCTCGGCACCATCGCTCACTCCTTATTGGCAAGACGCTGAACCCGTTGCTTTCACCAATGAAAAAAGCCCTGTGACCAACGGTGACAGGGCTTTTTTTGTAACGTTTCAGCGCTTTAACTTGTTAGGTGTTCGCTGGGTTGTGGTTGGCGATCCGGGTGTGAGCAACGTGTGCTGTGCAACAGCAAGCTAGAGGCAGGTTACAAAGACTTGCCCGTCCATAGACCAGTCAAATTGTCTCAGCGTGCGTCTGGCGCGCTGTTCAATGGCCTGTTTATGCAGTTCGCAGTTCTGCCCAGCAGGGAGTGCTTGTTGTCCGGCAGTCGAAATCAGAATATCGACTACTTGTTTCTTAGGATCTACGGCCACAATCAATGCCACTCTGTTGCTCCATAGATCCGTGAGTTGCTCGATATCACGTTTGACCTCGTATGTCAGCCACTCTCCGCGGGTCGGGCTGTACGGCTGCGTCCAGTCGCTGGCAAAGCCGCTGGTCATAAAGCCAAGATGTAACAAAGCACAGGCGATTGTTTTTTTAAAGATAGGCGAGCTGCGTGGTGTTGGCATAGCTTTAGTTTATGTGGAATTTGCAGTTGCTGGCACAGCTAATTGCAACTGACGACTCATGGACTATCCCACGTGTTGAAGGTAGGTCAATAGGGTGATCGTAAGGGGTTAAGACCCACACCCTGAAAGTAAAAAACCCTTGCAAATCTATGATTTACATGGGTTTCAATACAGTGGCGGCAGTTTGAGCACACAGCGGTTTCCATGCAACTAGTGTTAACACTCGGATATTAATCAATTCATTCTGATATTCTTATATTTTTATAAAAAGGAATAGACATGGTAAAAACATTGTTCACTACCGCCGTCTTGGCAACGGTTTTGGTTGTTCTGCCTGGCTGTGCCACCACCTCCGCTAGCTCGACCGCTTCCAAAGTGGTGTTTCAGGTGAGTGACAACGATGCACAGAAGTGGAACTTGGCTTTAAATAACGCCAAAAATGTGCAGACAGCTTTGGGTCAAAGTGCTGCGGTTGAAATTGTTGTCTATGGACCCGGCATTGGCATGTTGACGGCTGACTCCAGCGTCAGCAACCGTGTGGCAGCTGCGGTCAAATCTGGCGTCAATGTCGTGGCCTGCGAAAACACCATGCAGGCCAAAAAACTCACCACTGCCGACATGAATCCAGCCATTGGCTACGTGCCCGCCGGTGTGGTTGAAATCATGGCCAAGCAGCAACAGGGTTGGAGCTACGTGCGCCCTTAAGGCCAATGGACGTAGCTATACCTTTACCTTGAGCCGCGATGAGCCGCCATGCGCTGGTCCACTCAGCAAATGGCAGGTTGTTGGTGAGCGCAAGACTGTGGAGCAACCTAAGTGTGTCAAGCCTTGGTGGTTTACTGCTGAAGATGGCAGCGCATGTCTGCAGGTGCGCTACGTGGTGCAAGAGTTGGAGACTGGCAAAGGCAAGAACACCACCACGCTGGCTTCAAAGCATCCGCTGGTTGACACGCTTAATCTGGTTAAGCAAGCAGCAAAGCTGTCTTAATGCTGCATGTGGGCTGCTTGGTTCATCGTTGGACTCAATGAAGACATCCGCCCCACGAGAGCGGGTGAAGACATTGATCAGGGATTCAAGGAAAACTGTGAAATTGTCCGTGAGAGCCTTTAGTTGATGACGGCTCGACTGTAGGCACGAACAATTTAAATAACAAGCACAGATCTAGAAATTTCCCAGATGTGGGATTTCTTTTGGGGTGTGAAAAGAAGGTGTGAAAAGTTAAAACTCTGAAGGTAAAAAACCCTTGTAAATCATTGACTTACAAGGGTTTCAATACACTGGCGGAAAAGGAGGGATTCGAACCCTCGGTGGGCTATGAACCCACACACGCTTTCCAGGCGTGCGACTTAAACCACTCATCCACCTTTCCGCGAAGTCTTAGATTTTAGCAGGGAAACAGGCGTCAACGTTGGGGGGTTATGGGATAGGTTTTGAGCCTTGCATCAGTTTCATAACAGTGCCTACCAAGCCCGCTGTTTCGCTCATATTGCTGGGCACTATAAGTGTGGCCTGTGAGTTAGACGCCACCTGGCTGTAGGCCTCAACCGCTTTTTCTGCGACTTGTAGCTGTACAGCGTTGACACCGCCCGGTTGTTGTATGGCCAATCCTATGCGTTCAATGGCCTGGGCTGAAGCATTGGCAACGGTCAATATAGCGGCAGCCTCACCTTCGGCTGTATTGATAGCGGCTTGTTTGTCACCCTCTGACCTCGCAATGGCAGCTTCACGTGCTCCAGTAGCGATGTTGATTTGCTCTTGACGGCGTCCCTCGGAGGCGGCGATCAGGGCTCGCTTCTCTCTTTCAGCTGTAATTTGTGCCTGCATGGCACGTAAAATTTCAGTGGGGGGCGTTAAATCTTTAATTTCGTAGCGCAATACCTTGACGCCCCAATTCAGTGCTGCGTCATCAATGGCCGCCACAATTTGCGCGTTGATGATTTCACGTTCTTCAAAGGTTTTATCAAGTTCGAGCTTACCAATCACGCTGCGAAGCGTGGTTTGCGCCAATTGCGTGATGGCCATGATGTAGTTGCTTGAGCCGTAACTGGCCCGCTGTGGGTCTGTCACTTGGAAGTACAAAATGCCATCTACTTCCAGCTGTGTATTGTCTTTGGTTATGCAGATCTGACTAGGAACATCAAGTGGTATTTCTTTGAGTGAGTGCTTGTAGGCGACACGGTCTAAAAAAGGAATGATGAAATTCAATCCTGCTGGCAACGCGCCGGTGTATTTGCCCAAGCGTTCAACGACCCATGCGGATTGCTGTGGCACGATTTTGATGGCTCGTGCGATAAAAATAACCGCTACAACGGCGAATACGATGGTGATTTCCATTTACTTACTTCCTTCTGGTTGATGTTATGTGTTTGTTGGTGGTACGGCTGTTGGGTTGGGTGCCGTGGGTGCTATCCGCAAACGTGCGCCTTCCATAGACACGATTTGGTGGGTGCCAACGAGCAGTTCCGTGTATGACTCGGCGGGCAGGGCGGTCCAATTTGCGCCCCGGTAGCGCACAAGAGCTGTGGTGTCGCCACGCCATTCAACAACGGTGACTGATTGGCCAATATCCATTGCGCTGACGGCGTCTAGGGGTGCATGTTGGGCGTTGCGTCTGTGCAAACGTGTGAAGTGCCAAAATGCCACCGAGCCTGAAGAAATGGCTGCTGCAATTGCAACCTGTTGAGCCAGAGATGTATCAGCGTGGCTCATCAGCGCTGCCGCTGCAACGCCCAAAGCTGCCATGAGCAGGTAAAACGTGCCCGTGACCAGTTCCGCGCCAACCAAGGCGAAGAAGGCAACCCACCACCATCCTGTAATACCCATAGCATCTCCCTTTTTTCAGTGTTAGTTGTTCACTACAGTATGTATGATTAATGCGCCAAGTGCCGTGTGGGCATACCTTAGTCTTTTACACTGAGTGGTTGGTTTAGATCACTCTTGGACACAAACATGAAATTCCGCTTCCCCATTGTCATCATTGACGAGGACTTTCGCTCGGAGAATACGTCCGGCTTAGGTATTCGCGCCTTGGCTCAAGCCATAGAGAGCGAGGGGGTCGAGGTGCTGGGTGTCACCAGCTATGGTGATTTAAGCCAGTTTGCCCAACAGCAAAGCAGGGCCAGCGCATTTATTTTGTCCATTGACGATGAAGAAGTCACGCAAGGACCCGACATTGATCCCGCCGTTGAGCGGCTGCGAGGCTTTATTGAGGTTGTTCGCCGTAAAAATGCCGATGTGCCGATTTATGTACATGGCGAGACCAAAACCTCACGCCACATACCCAATGACGTGTTGCGCGAGTTGCACGGCTTTATTCACATGTTCGAAGACACGCCTGAGTTTGTGGCGCGACACATTATCCGCGAGGCCAAAAGCTACCTTGAAGGCATTCAGCCGCCATTCTTTAAGGCATTGCTGGACTATGCAGAAGATGGCTCCTACTCTTGGCACTGCCCAGGACACTCTGGTGGTGTGGCGTTTTTAAAGTCACCAGTAGGTCAGATGTTTCACCAGTTTTTTGGCGAAAACATGCTGCGCGCCGATGTCTGTAATGCGGTTGAAGAGTTGGGCCAGTTGCTTGACCATACCGGCCCAATTGCCGAAAGTGAGCGCAATGCGGCGCGTATTTTTAATGCTGACCATTGCTTTTTTGTAACCAACGGCACCAGCACCAGCAACAAAATGGTGTGGCACCACACGGTTGCACCAGGCGATGTGGTGGTGGTTGACCGCAATTGTCACAAATCCGTGCTGCACGCCATCATCATGACTGGCGCAATCCCCGTATTTCTTAAGCCCACCCGCAACCACTACGGCATTATTGGCCCTATTGCGCAAAGTGAGTTTGAGCCTGAAACCATTCGCGAAAAAATTCGCAACAACCCACTGCTCAAAGACTACGACGCTGACACGGTCGAACCCCGCGTTTTAACACTCACACAAAGCACCTACGACGGTGTGCTGTACAACACCGAAACCATCAAGGGCATGTTGGACGGTTACGTCACCAACTTGCATTTTGACGAAGCGTGGTTGCCCCATGCTGCCTTTCACCCGTTCTATGGCACTTACCACGCGATGGGTAAAAACCGCGAGCGTCCAGAGCACGCCGTCGTGTATGTCACCCAGTCATTGCACAAGCTGCTAGCAGGTATCAGCCAAGCCAGCCATGTGTTGGTCCAAGACTCTAAAACGGTGAAATTGGATACGCACTTGTTCAACGAGGCTTACCTCATGCACACCTCGACATCACCGCAATATGCCATTATTGCCAGCTGTGATGTGGCCGCTGCCATGATGGAGCCCCCAGCGGGCACCGCATTGGTGGAAGAGAGTATTTTGGAATGCTTAGACTTTAGGCGTGCCATGCGCAAAGTGGCCAAAGACTATGGCAACCAAGACTGGTGGTTTAAAGTTTGGGGCCCCAAAGTCAACGAGTTATCGGACGACACAGACGAGGGTATCGGTGAGCCAGCCGACTGGGTGTTGGGAATGGGTAAGGACAACAACTGGCACGGCTTCGGCGACTTGGCTGATGGCTTCAACATGTTGGACCCCATTAAGGCCACCATTGTCACGCCGGGCCTCGATGTAGACGGCACCTTTGCAGAGACAGGGATACCCGCATCTATAGTGACCAAGTTCTTGGCCGAGCACGGCGTGGTGGTTGAAAAAACGGGCTTGTATAGCTTCTTCATCATGTTCACCATTGGCATAACCAAAGGCCGATGGAACACGTTGTTGACTGCTTTGCAACAGTTCAAGGACGATTACGATCGCAACCAGCCTATGTGGAAAATTTTGCCGGAATTTTCAAAAGCCAATAAAAAATATGAGCGCATGGGCCTGCGCGACTTGAGCCAACACCTGCATGCCATGTATGCTAAACACGACATCGCGCGCGTCACAACTGGCATGTACCTGAGCGACCACACGCCAGCCATGACGCCCGGCGATGCGTTTGCACACATTGCGCGACGTACCACTGAACGTGTACCAATTGATGATTTGTTAGGTCGTATCACTACCAGCCTAATTACCCCGTACCCGCCAGGTATTCCGTTGTTGGTGCCCGGTGAAGTGTTTAACCAACGCATTGTTGACTACCTGAAGTTCTCACGTGAACTCAGCGCGCAGTGCCCAGGCTTTGAAACTGACATACACGGCATAGTTGGCATATTGGATGACTCCGGCGTGAAACGGTTTTTTGCAGACTGTGTGCGTGCTACATAGAAGGTTATAACCAGTACCGCTGCAGAGTCATAGTGAGGTGTAGGGATTTGTAGATTGCGGCGAGCTAGAGTCCAATACATCACGGGTTGTCGACCTGACACATACAAAGCCATCTGGGGCCCAGATGGCTTTGCACAACGCAACGCAATCCATTGCAATGCAAAGCGTACACAACATCTGTTAAAAGTTGGTTGACTTAGACTTGAGGTCTTTAGGGCAAAACTTCGGCAGGTTTGTCCAACCGTCTTAAATAGCCAGTGGCTTTCAATGCCTCATTGACGTTCTCTTTGTTTAAGAAAAGCGTGCGGTAATAACCCTTTGCAGTGCTTAGGTCGCTTGTGCGATGTCAACGTTGCATGGGCATTTGGTGCATAGTTTTGTCATGTTTAGAGCGAGGTTTACTATGTTGAAAGTGTTTTCTTCTGTGCTGCTGTGTTGCTTTTTAAGTGGGGTGGCTACTGCTACAGTTCAGCCCTCGGCCCACGTGCAAAAGAACGGCGTTTACCGCGTGTTGCTTGCCGCTAGCCCCGTTGTTTCCAAAACAAACGCTATCGCAATTGCTATGGTTGTTCAGGCTCAACTTGATGCTTTTGCTGCTGACGACGCGTCGCGTGCGTTTTCTTACGCAGCGCCAAATATTAAAGCCTTGTTTGGTACGCCAGAGAAGTTTTTACAGATGGTGCAAAGCAGTTACCCAGTTGTGTATAGGCCAACGTCTGTGACATTTCTTGCACCTGAGTCGGATGGCGCAGCCATCATCCAACCAGTTGCGATGACGGATGCGCAAGGGAATGGATGGGTTGCCGTGTATCGTTTGGAGCCAATGTCTGGCCAGGGCACGTCATGGCTAATTGCTGGCTGCGTGTTGAGGGCTAAGAGCTCTCAAACATGGGCTTAATGGCCTGCCCCAATTGCTGCCCAACGCCTTGACGTTGTGAGCTGGAAATGATCATTAAAAGCCATGTGGTACCACAGGCTTGCAGTCCGGTGTTAGGCCATGACCGCGTACTACCAAGCTTACATAGCTGTTTAAGCTAGAAGCGTGATACCTACAATTGAAATACCCAAGGCTATGTTGATGCCTACCCACAGTTTGATACTGGCCAATGCCGCGCCTCCTGCAATCCAATCAGCAGCGGTCACTGCGCGGTCTAGCTTTTTGTATAAAGCAAAACGGATATGGCCAAAAATGAGCACCATCACGATACCCAGCGCAGCCATGATTGTCCATTCGATTGGCATTTGAAACGATCCACCAGCTTGCACTGTTTGTTTGGCAACCCGTGCAATCATCCACAAACCGCTTACAAGCGTCAAGCCCGCAGCATACAACACCGCTTTAAAAAACCGCCCCAACACGTCGTGCATCAAACGAACACGCTGTGGTGCCTCCATGGTGGCCACGGCAGGGCGTAAAAAGAAGTGGGCAAACACCATGCCGCCTATCCAAACGATGATTGACAGAAGGTGTGCGAGTTTTAAGATGCTGTAAATCATGAATGTGCTTGGTTGGTAAGGAAATGTGTCTCACGCGTACGCTTACTGAGTGTTGTACTTGTGTGGAGAAGTGACGAATCGACCATTGGTTGTTGTAAGGTATCCGATAGAGCCATTCGAGCGAATAATGTGTATCCCAGCGCCGTACGGGGTGTACACGTCTCGTTTTTCTGTTGGGTGTGTACCAGTTGCTTGTGCTGTTGTCACATGAAACCGACGTTCTGCATCAGGTTTATCAGAGTCATCTGCCCAAGCAAAAGTTCCAGATACTGCGGCCAATATACAGCCCAATGTCAATCTCACTATAGATGCCGTTAATTGTTGAGCCATGCTGTTGTCCAATTGCTTGTTGCGTATGTGTTTAAACAGAACTGTATCGATCTGTTGACGCGTCGCAGCGCCAGTTGTGGGCTGTCATAACAGCGACATACAAACCGTGCACAACACGTCAGTTATCTCGCAAGACTGTGACTCGCCTAACTGTAACAGTTGTGACTCGATTTGATCGTTCCGCAGCGATCTACGGACAAAGTGGCTGCGCACATATGAGCACTTTGTTAAGTGAACACGCTGGGCATCAAGTCCAGCCTTGAATGGTTGGTCAGACTGGTTTTTTAATGGTGAAGAAATCAGCACGGCGCGCGCCGGCATCTAAAGCGCATCAACAGTTACGACGATCCCATCGCCGCTCGAAAGCCACTTATTGCGCGCCACCCCCTGGGCAAATTGGCTCAAACAGCGTAAATTCCACCCATCGTGATGTACTTGGCCAGCGACGAGTCAGTTTTTGCAACTGATCAATTATTAACGGTAGATGGTGGAATGATGATGTAGCAATCAAGTTGGTACATTCAACGCTTCCTGAAGGGTAAGCGATAGCTCGGCGGTTGCCGAGTTAATAAACACTGAAAAAAAAAGAGCGTGTCCGAAAGCGTATTGACAAAACACGAGACCTGGCTCGCGCCGATGTGTTGGATTACATCGGGGCTTACTACAATCGAACGAGACGTCACAGCCCTCTGGGTGGCGTCAGTCCCGAGGCGTTTGAACGCGCCTCAATGTAAGGTTCGAGTTTGTTTAACGTTGCGCGGGAAGTCCATCTCTAGTTAACTTCTTTACCCCGGTTGGCCTCGCGTGCATTGCCGCATTTTTCGGGTCGTTTTTTATAACAAGTTTCAGCGATCAATAAGGTGCTCGGCAGTGGCAATAAACGAAGTGCTGAACCGAACCCCACGGCGTCTTGTGCGCTTCACTGGTGTGTTCCAGCAGTTCAAACGCTGGGCCAAACTGATCGTGCAGTTGATTAGGGTCGTATCGGACCACAGGCAAACCACTGCACTGCTCAGGACCATCGGGTGCAAAGGTAGCCACAATCACATGGCCACCGGGCTTGACTGACTTCACGACCTGACGCACGTAAGCAATTCGATCCGCTGGGTCGGTTAGGAAGTGAAAGACTGCGCGGTCGTGCCAGATGTCATAAGTTTGCTCAGGCAGGTCCACGGTTCGAATGTCGCCAGTCATCCATCTCACGTTTTGACCGAGTGGCCCAAGGCGCCTGCGTGCTACTTCCAGCGCACTTGCAGAAAGATCCAGCACCGACACATGTTTGAATCCCCCAGTCAGCAGATCATCCAACAATGTGGACGCGCCTGACCCTACATCAATGATCTGTGCCTCGGATGTTTCGCCAATTGACCGAATGATCTCAAACGAACGGGTGGCGTGTTCTTGAAACCAGCTCACCGCATCCGGCGACTTGGTTTGATAGACCTTTTCCCAGTGTTCCTGTTGCTTGTCCATCACTTGTCTCCTCTGGTGTTGCCGCCATTTTAACGATCAAGGCTTCTTCATTTCAACATGGTGGTCGTGGCCTTCCATGGCCTCCATGCCATGGTCGGAAAGTTGAGCGTCAAACCACTTATGCAGTGCTGCTACTAAACTTGGCGTTCCTGTCTTGTAAGTGAGTTCCGCTCCACCGTTCACATCCTTATAGTCAATGGTGATTTGACCAGGCTTTGCCGCTTGAAGGACCGCAAGTCCTGGCATGTTCTGACCGTGAATGTGTGTGGGGTTTGAGAAGTCCCCTTTGAGAAATTCCTCACGAATTTGTTGAAAGTGCTGACGCACCAATATGACCTGGGCGTTGTCGTTCGAATTCTTGGCCACAACTTGCTGAACGCCACCATCCACCCGCTTGCTGAAGATGTGCGTTGTTGCCGCAAGGCTGAATGGCATAACGTCTTTACCACGCAGCGAAACTTCCGCCTGCCGCTGGGCGTCTTCGATGGTTTTCATGTGAGCTGCATGATCCATGTCGGTGTGATTCATGGACTGGGCGTGCAGGCTGCTGGCAAGGGCCAGGATTGTGATGCTAACGGACAGCGCTTTGAACATGGTTTCTCCCCGCACATACGTTCGGATATGTAGTTTCATTTTAAATAGGGCGTCATTCGCCTAGACAGGGTGGACGGGTTGGCATGGCCTGTTCGCGCAGCAATTTGTTGAAGCTTTGTAGGTCGACCACATTGAACAAATGCCTTACTTCAGTGTAATCCTTGACGACCCCTTGAGCATTTTTAAACAAGATAGCTAAGGGTAACCGTGATTTTGAATAAGCTTGAGCAGCAGCCAAGTCAGACATCTTCAATTACATCGAGGGTTTCTACAGGTTTGGGGGAATGCCAACCTGCTGCTCGAATACAGTGTGTTGTCAGGCATCAATCACAGCAACCTGAATCCGTATGAATTGAACTTACTCTGGGGCAGGGTGGTTGGCGCCGCACCACTGGGAAGCTTGTTGCACCTGCGTAGCCAAGATGTTCAAACAACATAGTGAAAGCTGTGATGCATCTGTTACATTCCTGTCATCCAGATGCAGGTCACTGCTTAGGCTATACCGCAGACAGTTACTGTCGGCGTTGTTTTTGGCTTCATAAGCCTCACGCTCACTATTGCGCTACATCACCGCGCAAGCTCCATCATGACTATGTTTATTTTGGCATTTGTTATTGGTTTGGTGCTGCTGGTTCTTAGCGCCGATAAATTTGTTGATGGCGCAGCCGCCATTGCCAACCATTACGGTATGCCTGCGCTACTCATTGGCATGGTTGTTGTGGGCATTGGAACCTCTGCACCAGAGATGGTTGTGTCGGCGATTGCCGCGCTGCAAGACAACCCAGGACTTGCTTTAGGCAACGCCTACGGCTCTAACATTTGCAACATTGCATTGATTTTGGGCATTACGGCACTGATTAGTCCCATTCCTGTGCAGTCGCAAGTGTTGCGCCAAGAGCTACCCATACTCACTGGTGTGACTTTGCTGGCTGGCTATTAGTTACTGGATGGTCAACTCAGCTTGTTGGATGCTTTGGTTTTGATAGCCACGTTTGCCGCTGTCATGTGGTGGCTTGTTCGCCAAAGCATGGCTACCAGAGAAGACGCTATGTCCCAAGCCGCAGCAGTTGAGGCGCAGGAACACCAGATGTCTGCCAAGCGTGCTTGGCTGTTGGTGGGCGCAGGCTTATTGGTGATGATGGCCAGTTCACGCGCCTTGGTGTGGGGGGCAGAGAATATGGCGAAAAGTTTAGGTGTGAGTGATTTGGTCGTTGGCCTGACTGTGGTGGCCATTGGCACTTCGCTGCCAGAGCTCGTGTCTAGCGTGGTGGCTGTGCGAAAGCAGCAGCATGCAATGGCACTTGGTAATATTTTGGGATCCAACCTATTCAACACTTTGGGTGTCGTCGGAGTCGCTGGCCTGATCGCACCGGCTGCGGTGGACCCATCCATCATGGCGCGAGATTTCCCCATTATGGTGCTACTCACCATCGCTTTATTTGTGGTGGGCATGGGTTTTAAAAGCAAGACCGGCAGCATCAACCGCCTTGAAGGTGCTGTGCTGCTTGGCGCATACTCTATCTATCTTGCTTACTTACTCATAACAGTTGTAGCTGCTTAGCGTCTAAGGCTTTGGGTTCTGCCGCATATGCTTAAACGAAAACACCGCGTTCCCGTATCATCTCTACGTGTGACCTAGGCTCAGGGGATAGGTTACGTACCCTCTCAAGCAAGTCAACATCACTGTCAGCGGGTAGTGGCGCTGTGTGAGAACGTTGCGTAAGGCGCTATTGACCACACTTTTACGGACATCATGGATGCGCTAGATTGTCGTTGCTCCTTGCTGCGGCAGAACCGCCACACGTCATTCGGTTGAAATTCCAATTCGTCTTTTGCAACTTTGAGAATCCAATGGCCTACACTCAAAAATTCCAGTCCCTGGCCGATGACGCCATCTCCCAAGTGCAAGGTGTGCTCCCCGAACAGGTCGATAGCTTGCTGGCAAGCGGCGCCATCGCACTGGACATCCGCGACAAGGAAGAGCGCGAAGCCGATCACATCGTTGGATCGTTCCATGTCAGCCGCGGCAAGCTTGAGATGAACATCGAGGGCGTGATACCAGAGCTTGATACCGTAATCCTGTGCTATTGCAACGCCCACAATCGTGGCGCTTTGTCTGCAGACACTTTGCGTCGCATGGGCTACACCAATGCCCGATACATCGCTGGCGGCTTGAAAGGCTACCGCGCACTGGCGTGAGTGGATACCGCTCGGCCAGCGTGCTCTCCCAGGCGGACGTCCGGCTTAGCAGCTGACGCACCGATGGCAACGACTTCGTCGTCCTGCAACAGGTGGTCGAACTGGCTGCCGCCAGCGTGGATTTCGGGCTCCAGGTTTAAGACGCCTTTGAAAACATTCTGCACCTGCGTGATGGCCGCCTCGATGGCTATTTTCCCTCGCAATTTGTCACGCAGGTAGGGCGCGGCTGACAGGTGATCGGCATAAGCGTGGGTTTCTAAAATCCAATCGACTTGCAGTTTTTTTCCTGTACGAATGCGTTCAGCTTGTCGGCCGAGGCGGTCTGGGTGTGCCCGGCCTTGGGGTCGTAGCCATGCATTCAATCAATGGTGGCGCAGGCTGTGCCTTCCTTCTCATAAACCACGTAGCTCATGGTCTAGGTGAGGGTTGAAAAGCTTTCTACGGTAGGAGTCATGGAACTTGCCTTGTTCAAAAAATACCAATCTAAATTATATTGACAGATAATATATAATTTAATATAATTTATTTATATTAACTAAGCAAAGAGTTACAACCCCATGGATGCAGGCACCGTAATGGACATCGACATATTGCGCCGCTCGGCCAAAGAGGCTGGCCGCCTGATGAAGGCGCTGTCCAACCCTGATCGGCTGTTGCTGATGTGCCAACTGGCACAGGGCGAGTTGCGGGTGGGTGAACTCGAGGAGATCGTCGGTATTGTGCAGCCAACGTTATCCCAGCAACTGAGCGTGTTGCGTGAAGACGGTTTGGTCAGCACGCGACGCGAGGGCACGGCTATTTATTACCGCATCGACAGCGAGCAGGCGCTGGCCGTGATGGCCGTACTGTACGAGCAATTTTGTGATCTATCAAAAAGGAAAAAGAAATGACAATCGACTGGAACAACTTCACGCCGTGGGCTTCACTGTCGGGCGGTATCTTGCTGGGCCTGGCCTCGGCAGTCTTCATTTTGTTCAATGGCCGCATCTTGGGCATCAGCGGGATCATTGGTGGACTGTTACGCCCGAAATCAGGTGACGCGGGCTGGCGCCTATCCTTCGTGCTGGGCATGCTCGCTGCGCCCCTGGTTTATTTTGTTGTAGCCGGACCTAGCGCCGTACGCATCGACGCGGGGTGGGCCACGCTGGTCGTTGCTGGCCTGCTGGTGGGCGTGGGCACACGGTTTGGTTCCGGTTGCACCAGCGGGCACGGGGTTTGTGGCTTGTCTCGTCTGTCGCCCCGCTCGTTGGTGGCCACGCTCACCTTCATGGGCACGGGCTTTGTGACCGTCTATCTCGTTCGTCATGTGCTGGCCGCTTGACACCATAAACCAAGGAAAACTCATGAAACATCGCATCTTCGAATTCGCAGTTGGGCTAATTTTCGGCATCGGCCTGATCCTCTCCGGCATGACCGACCCCGGCAAAGTCCTCGGTTTCTTGGACCTGTTTGGCGCCTGGGATCCATCGCTCGCGCTGGTGATGGGCGGCGCCATCTTGGTCGGCAGCTTTGCGTTCGCGTTGGCAAAAAAACGCACCACTACTTTTCTGGGAGGTGCTCTCCAACTGCCCAACTCGAAAGACATTGACAAGCGCCTGCTAGGCGGCAGCTTGTTATTCGGTGCAGGCTGGGGCCTGGCGGGTTTTTGCCCAGGCCCGGCCATTGTCTCACTGGGCGCAGGCCAGCCCAAAGCCGCCGTTTTTGTACTGGCCATGCTCGTGGGCATGGCGCTCTTCGAATGGAGCGAACGGCGAATGCAGAGCGTGGACACACAGGAAAAAACTGGCCCAGGGCCTCTCTAACCCTCTGCAGTTCTGGGCCCACTCGGCTCAGATTTTTGCCCTGACCCGTGCGTGTGACTGAGCGGGCACAACTCCCCATCCAACACGGAAAACCTCATGTCATGGTTACCTTTATGGCTTCGTACCTACCAACCGACCTGGCTGGCTGGTGACCTCACTGCCGGCCTGATCGTCACGGTCATGCTTATTCCACAAAGTCTTGCCTACGCCATGCTGGCTGGGCTGCCGCCTGAGGTTGGCCTGTATGCCAGCATCCTGCCTATCGTGGCTTACGCTTTACTGGGGTCTAGCATGACGCTGGCGGTGGGCCCGGTGGCGGTCGCCTCGCTCATGACAGCCAGCGCCTTGCAGCCCTTGGCAGCCGCAGGGTCGCCTGACTATGTGGCACTCGCCGTTCAACTGTCGCTCATCTCTGGCGTCATGCTGTTGGTTTTCGGCGCCTTGCGTTTGGGTTTCCTTGCCTATTTTCTCAGTCACCCTGTCATCAGCGGCTTCATCACCGGTTCTGCGGTCTTGATCGCTGTGGGTCAGCTCAAGTACATCCTTGGCGTCAAGGTGGCCGGTTCGGACGTGTTGGAGACACTAGCCGGCCTGGTCAAGGCTCTGCCCCAGACCCAGCCGGCCACACTGGTCATCGGTGTATCCAGCCTGCTTTTTCTACTCCTGGCCCGTCGCTATTTGGCCCAGGGCCTGATACGGGTTGGGTGTTCGGCTAAGGCGGCCGACCTGATGACAAAACTCGCACCGATGGTGGCCGTGATTGCATCGACCGCTTTGGTGGCTGGGTTCAAGCTCAACGAAACTGCCGGCGTCAGCGTGGTGGGTCATGTGCCGCAGGGTCTACCGCAATTGGCACTTTCCTTGCCCAACATGACCACGCTGGGACAGCTCTGGCTGCCTGCGCTGCTGATCACGCTAATCGGCTTTGTTGAAAGCGTGTCGGTGGCGCAATCTCTGGCACTCAAGCGCCAGCAACGCATTGAACCCAACCGCGAACTGCTCGGTCTGGGTGCCGCCAATGTGGCCAGCGCGTTGTCGGGCGGCTACCCTGTGACTGGTGGTTTTTCGCGCTCGGTGGTCAACTTCGCCGCGGGTGCCAACACGCCTTTAGCCGGCGTTATTTCCGCGGCGCTGATGGCGCTGGTGATTGCCGCACTGACTGGTCTGTTTCACTACCTGCCTCATGCTGTGCTGGCTGCCACAATCATTGTGGCGGTGACCTCGCTGATTGACCTTAAGACTCTCAAGGAGGCCTGGCACTACGACCGCTCCGATGCGTTGTCCCTGCTTGCCACAGCGCTGGGCGTGGTGACACTGGGTGTGGAAGCAGGCATTTTGACTGGTGTGGTGCTATCGCTAGGGGTTCTGGTCTGGCGCAGCAGTCACCCTCACATGGCGGTCGTTGGTCGGGTTCCCGGCAGCGAGCACTTTCGCAATATCAAACGACACGCAGTGGAAACCGTGCCTGGCCTGCTGGCCTTGCGCGTTGATGAGAGCCTGTTCTTTGCAAACGCCACTATCCTTGAAGACTACATCGAAAAACTGCTGGCTGATGACCCATCCCTTCGGTACGTCCTGTTGATTTGCTCTGCCGTGAACCAGGTTGACACCACGGCGCTGGGCGTACTGACACAGCTAGAACGGAGCCTATCAGCCAGAGGGATGACTTTCGCGCTGGCCGAGGTGAAAGGACCAGTCATGGACCGGCTCCGAACGACCGAACTAGGTCAGCGCCTGACGGGAAAGGTGTTTCTGAGCGTGCATGAAGCCTTTGAGCATGCAACCCGATCTGGTGAACCGCCAGTGCCAGACAAAGAAGGACTTGCTTTAGTTGGTATCAACGGATCCAAGTGACCCATTGAGGGCTCATTTTGGCAAATGTGCTCATGACTTAATTGATCAAATTACTGAAAGCGTGTGACTTTTTAAATAGACGTTGAGTAACTGCTTGTGGTTTATGCCTTGAGTGCCAACTTCAGCTGCTCGATACGGTCTTGACCCCAGAACATGTCATCGCCAACAAAAAAAGTGGGCGCACCAAATACGCCGCGTTCAACAGCCTGTGTGGTGACGTCTTTAAGTCTGTCTTTGGTCGCTTGCTCATTGGCTAAATGAAGTAAATCCGCGGCGTCAAAATGCGCCTCTCGCAAAACTGTCCCAACAACTTCAGGGTCATTGAGGTTTAGTGCATCCACCCAAATGGCTTTGAAAATCACGTCCATGAATGTATGCATTCGGTCATCAGAACGCATCTGTAAACCAGTCAGCATGCGCATGAGGGTGGTGGTGATGATGGGGAAGTATGGGTTGGTGTTCAATGGAACACCATAGCCATCGGCAAACCGTTTGAAGTCTACAAAGATGTACTGGCCCTTGGCAGGCACGCTCACGGGCGATGCGTTGCCAGTAGCCTTAAAAACTGCGCCCAACAGCATGGGAAGATAAATGGGCGTGGCGCCTGTTTCCGCCCGTATATTGTCCATTTGCGTGTGGGCCAAATAGGTGGCTAAACTGCCAAAATCAAAATAGTAGTCAAATGTTTTTGTCATTGGTTCTCTCCTAAAAAACAGTCAGAATTTTTCCATGTAGGGTCGCAAATCAAGTTCATGCGTCCAAGCGTCTCTGGGTTGTTGGTGCAACATCCAATAGGCATCGGCAATGTGGTCTGGATTCAAAATTCCACCCTGATCTTTTAATGCGTAGTGGTCAGGAAACAGTGTGCGAATGAATTCTGTATCGATGGCGCCGTCAATGATGGTGTGTGCCACATGAATGCCCATGGGCCCCAGCTCGCGCGCCATGCTTTGGGCTAATCCACGTAAAGCCATCTTGCCGCCTGAAAATCCAGCAAAGTTCGCGCTGCCTCTTAAAGAAGCAGTGGCTCCCGTGAAAATAACAGTGCCTTTTTGGCTGACGCCGTGTGTATGCTGGTCGCTTTCGTTGGTTCTGGCCACCATTCGCTTGGCAACTTCGCGGCCATTCAAAAAACCAGCCAAACAAGCCATTTCCCACATTTTTGTGTAGCGGCGTGCAGTCTCGCTCAAGATACTGTTGGGTGAGTTGGCGCCAATATTGAAGACCAAGACCTCAATAGGGCCGATGTTGGACTCAATGTGATCAATAAGGGCAATCACTTCATCTTCTTTGCGGGCATCTGATGCAAAACCATGTGCGACGCCCCCAGTTTGTTGAATGTCTCTGAGCAATGGCTGTAATTTATCCAGTGTTCTTCGGGTAACGCACACACTAAAACCTTCGCGTGCAAATCGCTTAGCAACTGCGCCTCCAGTTGCATCACCAGCACCTACGACCAAGCAGACTTTTTGTTTTGACATTTTTCCACTTTAAAGGTTTTTTCAAAAAGTTGAAGTCGTTATGAAGGCCGCACACAATGCCAGACACAGCAGGGTCATCGTCCCCAGCGAAACAGCCCGAATGCACTGAGTTTCGGTAAGGTCGCGCTACGTGTTGCTTCAGGTGAACAGTGAGTGACCATCTTTCGTTGCCGCGGGGGCGGGGAGGGGCCACAGACCTTACCTAGGAGCCGCGTCACGAAACAACAAGGTCGCCCAAATAACAAAGAGATCCGTTTGAGACTGGCAGCGGTGCTCCAGATGACAAGTCACTGTAAGTTGTGATTCGGCCAGTGCAGTAACGGTCGGTGTCTATAAAACGATTTCTCAACGATTTATCTGTGCACAGATAAACGCACATGCGCTGTGAAGACGTGCCAACTTACTTTTGCGCACCGAATGCCTGTCTCTAAGTCACGTCCATTTAAGACCAACTTGGCCGATGAATGAGCAATCATTTACCTCGCGAGATACAAGGCAAGGCTCACCTTTATTCGGACCTTAATCAATACATGGTGTTACCGTTTTGGCTGACTTCAGGTACTGTTTGTATGGCGTCCCAGTGTTCAACAATTTTGCCTTGGTCATCAAAGCGAAAAAAATCCATAGTCACAAACTGCTCATTGCCAGGCCATGTTTGTAGGGTGTGCAGCGCGACCAAGTCGTCTTGCGCAATAGCGCGTACAAACGCTATATTTTTATGTGGATAGTCGCGATTCATACTGTTAAAGTAATCAATGAATCCCGCTTTACCATCGGCCACCAACGGGTTGTGTTGCTTGTAATCTGCCCCAACGTAATCTCTTACTGCCTTGTCCGGATCCCCTTGGTATGCCGTGCGGTAAAACGCTTCGGCGTTCGATTTATTGGCTTCAAGGTCATGTTTCAAGTGCTAACTCCTGGGCTGGTTATAGTAATTGGCAAGGTGAAGGTTAATCACAATCTCAATCCCTAGGGACACGTCCTCACCAAGGAAAACATCCACCACGAATAAGATATTACCGTTTATTCAGTCGTAGTCAGCAGGGACAGGCTAAGAAAGACTCAGGTGGCAGCGGCTTTGACGGCCTGTGTCGGCAAGCCCGTGACCATTGCATTCCAATGGACATGTGGATGACTGACACACTGATCCTACGGATCTTGTTGGCTCCAACAGCCATCAATGTCACTCAGCCAACACAGGCATAGGCATGCAAGTTCGAGCTGTTTTGGACGGCAATAAGCGTATCCACAGAAGAGGTGCTCGAAGCCTATGCACCTTGTTTAACGTCAGAGAGACTCAAAAAGGGAACAACGATGAACTGGATTTGGAATGGTTTGCCACAGGCAATGGCATGAAGCGCATAGGAATCCTGAGCCTTTCGGCGATTGGCCTACTTTGCGTCTTACTCTTTGTCGTTGGTCTGGCTCTCGACGCCGGCGGATTTGACAACACCGAGGGTGGCTATGAACCGCCTTATCAAGGGTGGACAGGCACCCCCACAGACTGGAACGCGAGCGATACGACGCCAACTGGAATGGCCCGCCGGGGCTATATCGCCAATCTGCTGGTCGATTGCACAACGGGCATGATCTCGTTCGAGGTTTACGGGCAGACTATTGCGTTTCGCACCTTTTCGGCGCGTGCCCTCGCCGTACACCAACCGCGTGAAGCCTGTATCCAACGCGGTTTTTCTCCCGCATTCTGATCGTAGGAAAGACCTTAACGCTTTCATTTGACTGACTGGCATTGATGCGCCAGAGACGATGCAGCCCTTTGGCAGCAGGTCTAATTCAGCGGTTTGATTTGCCTAAAAGAAGGCGCCGTCGACACAATGCATCTCCCGTGGGTAAACCATTGGTTTGATTAAAAAGGCGATAGGGCTTGTCCGCCTTCGCGCTTACGCCACCTTGCAAGCGTTGTTGTCTTTACAAGCCGGTGAAGGCCAATGTGGCCCATTTGGATGGGGCTTTCGAGTACGCCCTGCGACATGAAGCGGTCACTTTAAACTTGGTGTAATCGACTCAGTAGGAGGCAATGACTTATTCAGATAGCTATCTGCGAAAAGCTCTACAAAAAGCTGTCGAATCCACATGTTAGCGGGATCTCGGTTGAACTTAGCGTGCCAAAAAAGATTGATCGCGATATCTGGTAATCGAGCAGGATGGGGTGATGTGACAAGTTCAAAAGGCACCTCGCATCGCTGCGCAAATCGCTCAGGAAGAGTCGAAATGAGATTGGTGGTTTGTAGTATGTGTCCCACGGCAATGAAGTGTGGAACTATCAGTCTCATCTTGCGTTGTATGCCTGCAAGCTTGAGCAGGCCATCGACTTCACTATGCCCAGTATTTGCCGCAACGACCCCGACATGTTCCAGTTCGGAAAATTGTCTCAACGTGATCGGTGATTTCGCTACAGGATGCCCTTTGCGAAATACACATACATATTTGTGTCGAAACAGGCGACGTTGAAAGAAGCCCGTTTGTAAGTTGGGTAACAGGCCAAGAGCCAGATCGACCGTACCCGACTCCATGTCCTCCCTCAAATTTCCTGAGTTAGGTCGCACGGTACTTATCTGCACATTGGGTGCAACCTTCGACAAAAGAACCATCAGGGGTGGTATGAAGTACATCTCGCCAATATCGGTCATAGCCAGCTGAAAATTTCGAGTGCTGGTCTGCGGTTCAAATGAATCGCGTGTGGTGAATGCCGCCTGAAGTGCGTTCAGGGCATACACCACTGGCTCTGCCAAATGCAAGGCGAACGGCGTGGGCTCCATTCCTCGTGACGTGCGTAAAAACAGTTCATCTTTGAGCGCCGCTCGCAACCGTTTGAGTGCATTACTAACCGCTGGCTGCGACAGCCCCAATTTTTCTGCCGCCTTGGAAACGCTGCGATCCAAGAGAAGCTGGTTAAAGACAACCAAGAGATTCAGGTCGATTTCGCGCAGATCCATACCACCTCCATTATTCACAACGGTGATTCTATCTATAGAAGTTGGTTTATGGACTTATATCGCACAGGTCTTCAAAATAACCTGAAATAGGAGACAAAGGCGTAGGCCGTCAAACCATGGAACTCTTCGTAGAGCCTCTCAACATTCGCTTGAACGTGGACAGCGGCAGCAACCTGCTGGACGTGCTGAGGGCCAACCAATTGCCTATCTCCTACAGCTGTATGTCGGGGCGTTGCGAAACCTGCCGTTGCCGTGTTGTATCCGGCCAAGTTCGCAACAGCGGCCCTGAAGCAGGCAGACCACACACCAGCAAGGACGACTATGTTTTGGCTTGCCAGTCGGTGCTTATCGACAATTGCGTGATCGAATTGCCAGATGTAGACGAGGTTGTCGTGCATGTCGCGCGGATTGTTAAGGGCACGGTGACTGCAATTGAAGAGGCAACCCATGACATCCGTCGGCTTCGAGTCAAGCTTGCCAAGCCGATGGGTTTCAGTTCTGGGCAATATGCAACGTTGCAATTCACCCCCGACCACATTCGCCCTTACTCGATGGCCGGTTTGTGTGACGACTTGGAGATGGAGTTTCAGATTCGCCGAGTGCCGGATGGTCGTGTCACTGCATTCATTTTTGATGACCTGACAGTAGGAGCGCCCATTCGTGTCAGTGGTCCGCTAGGTTCTGCGTATCTTCGTAAAAAGCACACCGGACCGATGCTTTGCGTGGGCGGTGGGACTGGTTTGGCGCCCGTGCTATCGATTGTCCGTGGTGCGTTAGAGGCCGGCATGCAAAACGCGATCCACCTCTACTTTGGCGTTCGAAGTTCGCATGACCTGTACGACCTCGAACGTCTGCATGCCTTGGCTGACGACCATCCGAATGTGACCGTCCATATCGTCGTCGCCACCGGGGCTGCTGGCTCAGGCCAGCGCAGCGGCTTGGTTACCGATGCAATTAAGAGCGACCTAAACGGATTGGCAGGTTGGCGAGCCTACCTGTGTGGCGCCCCTGCGATGGTGGAGGCCCTCAACATGCTTGTAACTCGAATGGGCGTTGCACCAGGGCATGTCCACGCGGACGCCTTTTACCCCAGCGGCGTCTGACGCACGCGGCATTCACCGAAACCCAAACAACGATAGGAGACAAGCAATGAGCGTAAGCAATACCGTATTCCCAGAAACCCCCAAGTGGCCAGAAGAAGGAACCAGTCGAGTGCCATTTTGGGCCTACACCAGAGAGGATTTGTACAAAAAGGAACTGGATCGCCTGTTTTATAACGACCACTGGTGCTACGTTGGCCTTGACGCTGAAATCCCACATGCAGGCGATTTCAAACGCACCGTCATAGGTGAACGCTCCGTGCTGATGGTGCGTGAAAAAGACGGCTCTATCCACGTTGTCGAGAACGTCTGCGCACACCGCGGCATGGCTTTCTGCCGCGAACGACACGGCAACCGAGACAGCCTGACCTGCCCCTACCATCAGTGGAACTATTCGTTGTCTGGCGACCTGCAAGGCGTACCGTTTAGGCGCGGCGTCAAGCAGGACGGCAAGGTCAACGGCGGTATGCCGGCGGACTTCAAGCCGTCGGACCATAACCTCACCAAGCTCAAGGTCGCCACGCGCGGCGGTGTGGTCTTCGCTTCGTTCGACCACGACGTGGAGCCGCTCGAAGACTTCCTCGGCCCGGTGATCCTCGGATACTTCGACCGCCTGTTTGACGGGCGAAAACTCAAAATCCTGGGCTACAACCGCCAACGGATTCCGGGCAACTGGAAGCTGATGCAAGAGAACATCAAGGATCCTTACCATCCGGGATTGCTGCATACCTGGTTCGTCACCTTCGGGCTTTGGCGCGCGGACAACAAGTCGCAGCTGCTGATGGACACTCACCACCGCCATGCGGCCATGGTGTCCACGCGTGGCGCAGCCGGCAAGGCCGCCGACGTGACGCAAGTATCGAGTTTTAAGGCCAACATGGAACTCAACGATCCGCGCTTCTTAGACATCGTGCAGGAGCCTTGGTGGGGCGGGCCTACCGCCGTGATGATGACTGTTTTCCCAAGTGTCATCTTTCAACAGCAGGTCAACAGCGTGTCCACACGTCATATCCAGCCTGACGGTCATGGCGCCTTTGACTTCGTTTGGACGCACTTCGGCTTCGAGGACGACAGCGAGGAGATGATGCAGCGCCGCCTGCAACAGGCCAACTTGTTTGGTCCGGCTGGGTTCGTCTCGGCCGACGACGGCGAAGTCATCGAATGGTCTCAGGAAGCCTTTGAGACCAAGCCCTCGCACCGCGCACTTGTCGAGCTCGGTGGCCGTGAAGTCGGCGACACGGATCACATGGTCACCGAGACGCTGATTCGCGGTATGTACGAATACTGGCGCAAAGTGATGGAGGCGACATGATGGACTTTAAAAACTACTTCGAACTGACTCAGCTGTACGGTGACTACGCTTCGGCCGTCGACGCGGCTGACTGGGATGCTTGGCCCGAGTTCTTCATCGACGACTGCGTGTACAAGCTGCAGCCGCGAGAAAACCACGAGCGCGGGTTCCCTTTGTCGACGCTCGCCTTTGAGAGCAAAGGCATGCTCAAGGACCGTGTGTATGGCATCCGTGAGACGCTGTTCCACGACCCGTATTACCAACGCCATGTGGTGGGCACGCCGGTTGTGCGCAAGGTAGACGCAGACGGACGCATCCACAGCGAGGCTAATTACGCGGTGTTCCGCACGCGGCTGTCCAAGGAGTCGACCGTCTTTAATGTCGGGCGCACGCTGGATGAGGTGGTGCGCACGCCGCAGGGTCTGAAGTTTGCCTCTCGGCTCGTCATCTACGACAGTGAGTTGATACCCAACTCGTTGATCTACCCCATCTGAGGAGCCGTCATGACCACAAACTGGATCGACGCGGCCGCGCTGGCCGAGGTGCCCGAGGGGGATGTGATTGGCGTGATGGTGGCAGGCAAGGACATTGCCCTGTTCGAAGTCGACGGCGAGGTTTTCGCCACCGACAACATCTGTTCCCACGGCCATGCACGGCTGAGCGACGGTTTTCTCGAAGGTCGCGAGATCGAGTGCCCACTGCATCAGGGGCGATTTGATGTTTGCTCCGGCCAGGCTCTGTGTGCACCCCTGACCGAGAACATCAAGACCTATACGGTGCGTATCGAGAACATGCGGGTGATGTTGAAACTCGACTGATGTGACTTAACTGCGCGTCATTCGGCTGGCGTCACAACAAACTTTAGGAAGCAAATATGACAACGCACATGAACGACAACAATCGATTTGACACATTGGGACGTCTGGAAGACCTGCCGCTGGCATACCGCGAGCGACTGACGCAGCGCAACTTGGTGCCTTTGTGGCCGAGCCTGCGCGGCGTATTGCCGCCCAATATTCCAACGCGTAAGACACAGACGACGCATTGGCCCTACAGCGATATCCGTGAACTGTTGATTGAGGCCGGCACGTTGACGCCGATCGAGAAGGCCGAACGACGCGTGTTGGTCCTTGCCAATCCGGGCCATGGTCTGGACAAAATGCAGGCTAGCGCGGCCATGTACCTGGGCATGCAGTTGTTGCTGCCGGGGGAGCTGGCGCCGGCGCACCGCCATACGCCCAATGCCGTTCGCATGGTGGTGGAGGGCGAGGGTGCGTGGACCTTGGTGGGCGGAGAACAGTGTCCCATGCTTCGTGGTGATTTGATCCTTACGCCCACCGGTCTCTGGCATGAGCATGGGCATGATGGCAAAAATCCGGTGATCTGGCTGGATGTTTTGGATCTGCCGTTGATCTATTACACCGAGACCTCGTACCACCTAGAGGGACCTAGCCAAAGTGCTACCGCCAGTCAAGGCTTCAAGGCTTATGCCCGAGGCGGCGTGGCCCCCACCAAGGTGTTCCAGCGCTCGGACAAGGCTT
>Ga0114998_10000390_pt1 | contig 31995 bp, 22 predicted proteins | sample ArcticOcean_MG_C_5_FD_87044 | JGI IMG/M metagenome (GOLD analysis project Ga0114998, IMG submission 87044) | Marine microbial communities from western Arctic Ocean - ArcticOcean_MG_CB4_138 | ecosystem: Environmental > Aquatic > Marine > Oceanic | place: Arctic Ocean: Canada Basin | collected... | reverse complement strand
GTACAGTACTGTATGTATTTATATATATATATATATATATATAAAGAGAGAGATAGGGAGAGAAAAAAACGCTCGATCAACGCGCGCGCGTGTTCTACGCTCGCTCGCTGTTGTTTCTGATATTTTTTGTGTGAAGTATTTGAAGTTTCGTCGGTCCTCGATTTATTGCGCGTCAACGTTTTTCGATCGCGTTCTCGTTTTTTTTTCTTTCCCCGAATTAGGGTTAATAAGGAAAAACGAAAAGATTCGATTGACTGGGTTTGTATTTTCGACCCTTTCTCCGGACTGTCGGAGAAGTTTCTCAGCGGAGAAAGTGAGTTTTTCGACCCTTTCTCCGGTGATGAAGCCCCACCCCTATTTTTCGATCCCGCCAGCGTTCTCGTTTTTTTTTCTTTCCCCAAATTAGGGTTAATAAGGAAAAACGAAGATTCGATTGACTGTGGGTTTGTACTTTCGAGGTATGGCCCCTATTCTTGAGGTATCGGTTTTGCTGCATTGTCGAGTCGTCGTCTGTTTTCATCCACTAAAAAAGATATCAAAATCATATCTTAACAACATCCTCTTCTTCTTCGCGAATACAAAGAAGGAGAGAGAGAGGGAGAGAGATAAAATGAGTGTCGTTGAAACGAATAAAATCAATGATATCAAAATTAACGGTACAACAATAACTCAATTCGAATTAACACACGAACAATTAGTGAGAAGAAACTTCATGAAAGTCAAGGTGCAGATGGATAAGTCAAAAAGGGATTATGTGCGTGAGAGAAAAACAGATATTGGAAATTACTCGATTGCGTATTCAGTGGTATCGCAGGAAGGGTGCTATCCAGAGAAACGACACAGAAACCAGGACTCGTTTTGCTGTCATGTGATAAATGGTGGCAGGAATTTAATATTAGGCGTTTTCGATGGTCACGGGAACGACGGAGATGCTTGCGCACAAATCGCAGCCTCGTGTCTTCCTGAAGTTTTGCAAAACAACACTAATAATAATAAGTTACAAATAATTAAGACGACGAAACATCGAGCTCGACATGACGCTTATAATGACGAAGAATTTGAAAATGAAAGAAATCAAAGCGATTCGCCGCAATCAAATTTATTTCGAATGACGAGAACAGGAGAAGAAGATTTGTCGTCCTCGAATTCGAACTCGTCTTCGCGAGCTGCTTCGCGTCGCGAAAGCTCCGAGGAAGATACCAATCGCGGAGAATCTTATAAAAACGATAAAGATGAAACAACAGCAAATTTATTAACAACGAAAATAATTGATTTTGACGCACAAGCGTACTCTGATGCGTTTCGAGCGGCAGACTCTATCATCGTAAAATCTTTGGGTTCTAAATGCAACACGAGCGGAACGACTGCAGTTACTGCTTTTTTCTGCGTTGATAACATCGTCCGTTTCGGTAACGTCGGTGATTCGAGAATTATCTGCGCTTTGATGGGAGGAGATACTAATCAAGCAAAAAAATGGAAAGCGTTGCAAGTGACTAGAGACCAAACGTGTTTTCGCAGAGACGAACGCGAGCGCATGCGAAAAGAATCAAACAAAAATATCACGTTTGCTTCGATTGGAATGGTTTTGGGAGAAACCGCATATCACGAAAATTTTGAAGAGACTCAAGACTTACACTGCGTTGCTGGCGAACGCTGCGATGACCCTCCGAGAGTATTTTTGAGTGGACATAAATTCCCTGGTTGTGCGTTCACTCGATCTTTTGGCGATACAATCGCTAAAGAGTTAGGTGTCTCGGCCGAACCGGAACTCACCGAGCACGATCTCAACGACGGCAAAACAAAATGTATCATCATCGTCTCGGACGGCGTGTCTGAATTCGTCTCGAACGATGAAGTTGTTTCTATTTGCGAACAATTTTATCCCGATTCGGATAAAGCGGCTAAAGAGATTGTTAAGTTAAGTTATTTGAAGTGGGCGATTGAAGATGAACGCGCAGATGATGTCACGGCTATTGTTGCTTATATTCACCCCTTAAACGATGACGCAGAAAACTTACAACAAAGCGACGAACACATGAACGACGATTTCGATTTTGATGATGATGATGAGCACTGCTGCATAACAAATTCGGATTCATCCTTTTCTGCGAAACAAGATGATGATGGTGTGTCCTCTCCCGTCTCGACTTTCATTCAACGCGTTCAGAACTTTAGTATATTTGGCAGCAGCAGCTTCGCATCAAGAAATGTATAATACTTAAAAATAATGTAATAAAATAACAAATGCGTAATAATTTAAAGTGGCTCTTCGCAAATCTAATATAATTATCTCGGTGATTTTGCTCTTTGTTTTTCAGCCTGAGCGATCTGCTCCGCGGCCGCAATAGATGCAGACGCTTCTTCTAATTTATCCCCTTTCTGTGTTGCGATATCTGATGGAGGAACCCCAGCGTATACCTCTCCGCTTGCAACGTCAATGTCCTCTAATTCATCTAAAGATTTATACACAGGCATTGATTTTTCTGATATTGTATTCGAGTATTCTCCAGTCATCTCCGCTCCTCCGTTTCTATCTCTCCTCTTCAACTTCACGTGCAGTCCAGTTGTCGTATGAATCGTCGCCCCAGTTGTCATCCCACACTCGCCATCTGGATGGAATTTGGGATCCAATTCGAAATCGAAACGTCGCATGATCATGGCTAAAGTTACGATTGATTCGAAAATTGCAAATTGATCTCCAATACACTTTCTTTGTCCTCCTCCAAAGGGCAAGTACGCAAAGTCTTGCGTATATTCATCGGGCGATTTACTATCGATTGGAAATCGTTCTGGAATAAATTCTTCCGGCTTATCCCAAAGTCTCGGATTTCTGTGTAAATTCCAAACGGAGATGAAAAAGTCTGTACCTTCGGCGATGTCGTACCCGCCTAATTTCACCGGTTCTATAGCGCGTCGAATTAATACGGGCGGCTGTGGATATAAACGCATTGATTCGTTAATAACTCTCGACGTATATTTCAACTCTCGCATATCTGCCACTGTCGGTAATCGGTCGCCACAAACTCTATCGACTTCGTCGAAGACTTTTTGCTTCACCTCTGGATGCTTCGCGAGGAGAAATGTTGTCCATGTCAACACCGCGGCAGTGGTTTCGTGACCTGCAATTAAAAGCGTCATCAAATCGTCTCTCAATTGTTTCGAAGTGACATCATCGCCTGAGGCGATTAAAAAGTGTAAAATCGATGGATCTTCTTTATTCATGTATTCCTCGACAAATTCGTCGTCTTCTTCTTCGACGATTTTTTTACAGCGATTGATCAACACGTTTAAAGTATCGTTCACGACGACTAAAGCTTCTTGACACGCGCGTTGTCTTGGCACTAAATACTGTAAAGGTGGCACTTTCCAATACGGTATAAAAGTCACTGATCGATACTCTGCTTCTCTTAAAACTGTATACACGGCTTTGATGACCGGATCGTCAGTTTTCAAAGAATCGAAATCGTAATTAAACACGGCTTTGCCAATAATATCCAGAGCAAGTCGGGAATAAAAATTCTCCATTTCAACCGATTGTCCATCAATTTCCGCTCTCGCCAATTGTGCTGAGCCTTTTAAGCCACAATCGCCAAACATATCAACCATGCTCGCGACGTATTTTCTGTGCAACGCCGGGACTATAATCTTCCTCCTAATCTTCCACACGTCGCCATTCGCTGGAATTAATCCTTGCCCCATGACAAAATCAAGAATCTCTGACAGCAACCCTTTCGAAAACGACTTTGCTTGATGTAACAAAATCTCCTTCGCGACTTTATTATCCGACACGACTACGAATTTCTTCGGTCCAATTGCGAGCACGAACTGTTCGCCGTACGCCAAAAACAGTTTATATAACGGCACGAATACTGGTTGTCCAGAAATCTCGCGTATATCCCCAGACGCTACTGGCATTTGCTTATCAGCTTCGCGTTTCCATCGTTTCGATTGTTTCGTCAAGTTCAAAATTAACGACTTCACTAATGGATTTCCCGTTTCCTTATATTTTGGCAATAAATTCGTTTTGATTGTGTCTGCGATTTGGGACAATAAAGGATTCGCGTCGGCGTTTTTCGTGAATTCCCCCGATGCTATTCTCTCCTCTAAGCTTAATTTATTAGTAGTAGTAGTTTTGTTATTTTTATTATCATCATCGTTATTCGATTGCATCGCCGCTCGCTGAATAATAACAGCACTCCTCTTTTGTCTTCTTCTCCTTTTGTGTAGTAGGTCATTTTGAGTACAGTCATTCAATCCAAAGTTATTATAATAAATACTTCTCGCACAAGAAGACATCGTGTTAGTAGTAGTAGTAGTAGTAGTAGTAGTAGTAGTAGTAGTAGTAGTAGGTAATAACAGGTCTATCCTTCTTCTCTCTGTTCACGGTCAGATCTGATGAGAAGAGAAGAGAGTGAGTGGTTTCCTATAGTATTATTTATTATCGCCGTCGTCGTTAATACTTTTTTATGTTTGGATAGGAAGAAGAAGAATATTAGTTTGTGTTGATTTTTGGAAACCGAAGGAACTTTTGCAGAGACTGAAAAAAAAAGAATTTATGCGATTTCGTTTTTTTGTTTTTTGGATAACTGATGGATTGTCGGATTTGGACCCTACTGTTTTGGGGGCAAAGTCCATCAATAATCCATTCTTTATTTATTTACAAGAAAAAGAACGCGCGCGAGTGCTAATAAGAAATTTCTAACCGCGATAGAAGATGACGACGCGGCATAGTGGCATGGATGTTTTGGCACACGGGACATCGGTAAGGACAAGTCGCGGGCGGACTTCAAATCAGAAGTTTTAAAATGAAATCCGTAGAAACTCTCTAACACGCGATGTTGAACAGACGTGGTTCACATTCGGTAACGACAATAAAACGACTCTCAACGACGGCGACAGAGACAAAGACAAAATTGGACATACTCTTGAACGAATTCGTGAACCATGAACAACGAGGAGTCCCGAAAAACGCTGGAACGAACACAAAACAAGGCTTCGACCTCGAAAGAATGAGACTATTATTAAAAGAAGGTTTTGAGAACCCGCACGAGAAGAATAAGTATAAGATCGTTCACGTCGGCGGCACGAAAGGGAAAGGAACGGTTTTAACTTTAATAAAGAGCGTTTTAGAACGATCGGGGTACAGAGTTGGGACCTATAAAAGTCCGCACGTGCATTCGTTTGCAGAACGAATAAGAGTAAATGGCGAAAGCAACGACGAGGAACTTTGCGATTTGTTCAACGAGAGCGTCGAACGCGTTAGGGAAGTGAAGAAGAAGAACGCATTGACGATTATGAAGACGAACGAACATTCAGTCGCGGTCAAAGAAGAAGAAGAAGTTTCACACTTTGAAGTTTTAACCGCCTTGGCTCTAAAGTATTTTGAAGTAAAAAACGTAGATATTGCGTTGGTAGAAGTTGGTTTAGGGGGTTCTAGAGACGCGACGAATGTATTCGACGAAAATTCACTCGAATGTGCAGTATTGACGCATATCGGTGAAGAGCATTTAGATGCGCTCGGAGGAAGCATAGAGACAATTGTAGAGGCGAAGACGGGAATATGCAAAAAAAATAAGCCCGTGTTTATTGCTCCACAAAGGAAGAAAGTTGAGAATCTTCTTCGAGAAGCTGTTGCGTCCCATGGTGCTTACATAATTGAAAGTAATGCCGAGGTTACTTTGATGAATCTCTCGTCGTCGATTTTGCCTTCTCCTCCTTCTTCTTGTTCTTCTTCTTCTCTCGCGCCGATAGTCCAAACGGTAAACATCTCAGTTTCTCCTCGTAATAAGATTCGCGAAGGAGAAACTCTCACTGTTATTAACGAAGTAAATCTTCCTTTACTTGGACCTCATCAGCGAGAAAATAGTGCTTTAGCGGTAAGTGTGTTATCTTGGATGAAATCGAGTGGAAACTGGGATAAAATCACGTCGGAATCCATTCGAGATGGGCTAGAATCTTGTTCTTCTTTCACGTCGCCTGGAAATTTCGAGATTATTAAAAGCGGTAGCGACGGTAATACAATTATAGCAGATGGTGCACATACGCAAGAGGCTGCTGCTTGCTTGCGAAAAACAATTGGTGAGGTTTTCCCTGACTTTCCTGTAGTTTTTGTTATCGCTATGGCTTCGGATAAGAATCATGCCGGGATAACGTTAGAACTGTCCCAAACGCCTGGTATGTTGGAGATGGTCGCCACTAAGGTTGATGTAGCTGGGAAAAGTTTGCGCTCTACGGAACCAGAAATAATTGCCAAAGATCAAAACTTTAAAGGCACAGTTGTGCGTGATTTTCTAAGCGCTATAAGATATGCAGAGAATGTACTTAAGAAACAAGGGAAAAGAGGGATAATTTGCGTTACTGGTTCGTTACATTCCGTCACGCGAGCAAAAAGAGAAATATATATATAAGTGTATGATAGACAGAATATAGGTAGATAGATCCTAAATTTTAGAGCGCTTTTTGTAAATTAATAGCTATTATAGCATAGTAGTTTAGAATTCAGCGGAACCCGGGTATCGAGGAAACGCAATCACGTCGCGAATATTCTCGACCCCAGTAACGTATTGAACGAGACGTTCAAAACCTAAACCAAAACCACTGTGCGGAATCGACCCGTACTTTCTAAGTTCCAAATACCACCAATAGGATTCTTTCTCTAAGCCAACTTCTTCAATCTTTCTTTCCAAGACATCCAAGCGTTCTTCGCGCTGCGATCCACCCATCAACTCTCCTACTTTTGGCACTAAAACATCCATCGCCGCGACTGTTTTACCATCATCATTTGCTCGCATATAGAAGGCTTTGATATCTTTTGGATAATCGCGAACAATCACAGGTCGGTCTTTGTAAACTTCCTCTGAAATGTATCTCTCGTGCTCTGATTGAAGATCGCTTCCCCACTCGATTGGAAATTCAAACTTTTTCTTTGCGTTGAGGATGTGCTCAACTGCTTCGGTGTACGTGATTCGGGCAAAGTCTTGCGCGACTACATTTTTCAATCGCTCTCGCAAATTATCTTTACTAATATTCTTTTCAAAAAAAGCCAAATCTTCGTCGCAGTGTTCTAAAACGTGGCTTATGCAATGTTTTAAATACGCTTCGGCGCAGTCCATATCATCGTTCAAGTCAGCAAATGCCAACTCTGGTTCGACCATCCAAAATTCTGCCAAGTGTCTAGAAGTGTTTGAGTTTTCTGCTCGAAACGTAGGGCCGAAAGTATAAATATCATTCACTGCTGACGCCATAATTTCACCATTTAATTGACCGGAAACTGTCAAATACGAACGTTTTGCAAAAAAGTCCTGTTCATAATCAATGGCACCCGATTTAGTCTTTGGAAGTTCTCGCGTTTTTTGTTTTGGGCTTGTTAAAGTTTCCAAACTAGCTTTGAGCTCTAAAAGCTTCGCGACTTCTCTGTCCACGTCTTCTTTGGATGCGCTACCTTCACTTTTATCCGCCTTTGTCTTTTTCACGACATCTCCTTGTGTTTTCATTGCAGACTCGGCTTTTTCAATATCTCCCTTCGATGCCGCCGAAGCGCTTTCGCCATCTAAACCGTTTAATAAACACGTCACTTGAAATTGTTCTCCCGCACCTTCGCAATCAGAAGCGGTGATGATTGGAGTATTGACGTATAAGAACCCGTTTGATTGAAAAAATTGATGCGTCGCGTATGCGAGTTGATTTCTCACTCTAGAAACTGCCGCAATCGTATTCGTTCTCGGGCGCAAATGCGCTATCCCTCTTAAATACTCCAGCGTATGTCTCTTCTTTTGCAAAGGATACGTCGCTGGATCTGCTTGGCCTATAACTCTCAACTCTTCCACGGCAATTTCGACCGCTTGCTCTCCTCCCGGTGATTGAATGACCACGCCTTTGACGTAAATAGACGCTCCAGTTGAAATCTCACCGCCTGTAACGACCGCCCAAGCCTCTGCTGCGGTAGAAGAAGGAGTAGCAGAAGAAACTGAAGCCTCTTGAACGACCATTTGCATGCCGGACATATCCGACCCATCGTTCAAATCAATAAACGCGCGATCTTTTTGTAAACGCACTGAGCGTACCCACCCTCGCAACTCTAAGCGTTCTCCGATTTTCGATTTCCCGCCATCTTTGCCTTTGATTTGATGTAATCTTTCTCGTCTCTTATATCCATTATTAGTAGTAGTAGTAGGAGTAGTAGCAGCAGCAGCAGTAACTGCCGTACCATCGATGTTATTCATTGCAGACGTATTAGTAGTAGTACGAACACTTCTCCTAACAACGAAACTAGTCACTTTACTGTTCTTAGTGTTTCTATTATTATGATTATTATGATTGTTACGTATTGTTACCGTTCGAGAGCACGCGCGACAGCACTTATACGACGTCGTTCTCGGTGTTTTCATCGTCGTCTGTGCAGCTAGTTTAATCATAGTAGTATACATGTTAAAATAAGGGCCATAAACGTGTGACGACTTTGTGACAGTCTGTGACGATGAGCTGCGTGCCTGCTGCTGCTTTGATGATAAATATGTAAATTTTTGATGTGGGAGATGGATGTGCTGCTGATGCTGTGGGTCCTTTTGTGTTTGCTGATGATGAAAGAAAAACTGAAAACGACACGACAAACAGAAAAAACAAAAAAAACAAAAACCACAAAAAAAAGAAGAAGAAGAGGAAGCACTAATACTAAGTTAAATATATTAATATTAGTAAGTTAAAAATAGCACCTTACTATATAACAGTATAATATATAAACTAACACAGTAGTATATGCCGAAAGCAAAAGGGAAAGGGGGGAAGAACCGCCGCAGAGGCAAAAACGAAGGCGACGAGAAGCGCGAGTTAATCTTCAAAGAAGATGGACAAGAATACGCACAAGTCTTACGAATGTTAGGAAATGGAAGGCTCGAGGCGCAATGTATCGATGGAGTGAAACGCTTATGCCATATAAGAGGAAAGATGAGAAAGAAAGTATGGGTGAACACGAGTGATATCGTCTTATTAGGATTAAGAGATTTCCAGGACGAGAAAGCGGACGTGATTTTGAAATATACTGCCGAAGAAGCGAGAAGTTTGAAGGCTTATGGCGAGCTCCCAGATTCCATTCGCGTGAACGAGACGAACGAGTTCGAGGAGGAGAGAGATGAGAACGATGATTTCTTCGACTTCGACGATATTGCAGATATCTAATAATAATAATACTAGAATTTACTCACTCACTAAAGCAATCAAGCAAACAACGAATCAAGCAAACAACGACAACGACAACGACAATACATTTTTAGAAGAGGCTATTATAAGTAGTATCATCATATTAGATATAAACATATCATATACATTTTCTGTATCTAGTCTATAAGCGAGCGTTTTTATATTATTTAAGAATCAGATTCCTCGTCCGCTTCGCTTTCTTCTTCATCTTCTTCTTCGTCATCATCCTCTTCCTCTTCTTCTACCGAAGCGTCTTCGTCTTCTTCCTCTTCTTCTTCTTCCCCTTCTTCATCATCATCTTCCTCATCATCTTCATTCTGTTCTCCTTCTTCTTCTTCCTCTTCTGCTCTCTTTTCTTCACCTGAAATAACGTAACCACACTGACAAAGCAAGTCGTAAATTCGCAAAGATTTAATTGGCTCGATTTTGAACATCTGCCGCACTTCGGCACGTTTGAGTGGATCTGATTTACCACGCTCTTGGCTCAGCTTCATTAAATTCACTTTTACCATCAAAAACTGAACCGGTAACATTCTATTCGTGATGCACAATTCTTTCTCTACTTTTCTCAGAAGTTCCACTCCTGGTAACGTGGCTAAATCCAGCGGAATGTACATTTTTTTCTTCGAGATTGCATTCAAATTAAGGTTTGAAGACTTTAGCGATCTTCCAACCGGTGACGGGAAAACACTCGATTTGTTATTCGCATCAACCCGCGGTTGTGTTTGCGCCAAAGGTAAAGCCTTCCTCCTAGAATGTGGTGATTCAAAAGATTTAAGTCTCGAAAACTCCTCCATTCGTCGTTGCTTTTCAACATCATAGTTGTCTCCTTCCTGGAGCGTTGTGATTCCATTACGTCGGTATTCTTTCAGCTCTGCAATTCTCATTCTTATTCTATTTTCAGCAGCCAAACCTTCGAGTAGAACGTCGTATTCTGATTGAGACAAATATCGCATGAACACCCTTAACGAGCCGTGTAAATCGCGCTCATATTGCGTGCGCTTCTTTTCAAACATTTGCTGCTTCTTAACGTTGAGTAATCCTCGCTCTAAAATGAAATTTTTCCTGCGTTGGCGTTCAGATAATCGCTCGTTATATATTTCAATCATTCTGATTTTTAATAATCTATCTTCTTCGGTATCGAGCTCTCGAAACTCCATCTCTGCGAGTGGCAGTTCTGCTTCGATATCGTACTCGGGATCAAATTCATTTCTCTTGACGTTGTATCCGGTCATTTCAGAAATATTGCCTTCAGCGCGAATTTCTCCTGGCTTTGAGAGCTGCTGCAGAAGCGATATTTCCACTTCAGCGTTTTCTTTATTCTCAGCCTCTTCTCTCCCGCCAGTTTCGTTTTCTTCCTTTAATTTACTTTTCTGCTTTTGTTTCTTTTTCAGTTCGACCTGATCTTCCTCTGTGAGCTTTTTGTGTCCTTTTCCTAATACTTTCTTCATATCGGGCAAAGGTGCGCACGGTGACTTTACATATTGCTCGACGTAATGTTGTTGACATTGCGACTTTGATTTAGTCCCAACGTGTTCACTAACATCAGTCCAGTTCGATAGTCCGAATATCTCAACCCCTTCCAATAATAATAACTCTTCATCTGCTCCCCAATCTAAAGTTAAAAGTGGAAAAGATAAATCATCAATGACATGATACGCGTGCCCGGCGTGGTGCGGAAACGGTTCGGCCCCTACTGAGAAACATTCGACGCATAAATCGACACCAAGACAAGTCGCGCATTTGATCCTCACTACGCTCGATATATCTTTTTGGCAATAACTGCAATGAAACAATACGACTTCTGCGCTCGAGGACAGATTTTGCGCTTTCGTAATTGCAGTTCCAGTCGTAGTTCTGCGTCTTTTGTTCGTGAAATTATTATTATTATTTGTAGACCCGTTGGTAACGTTTCCTCCTTGATTGTTTTGATTTTGTAGACTGTGGGACATTTTTCAAGTTAAAAGTGCACACACACACACACACACATATATTAAATATATGTATAAAATAAAATATACACGTACTATCACAGACACACACACACACTTACACTGATCCGATTTGTGTGTATTTGTGCGTATTTGTGTGAGTAATGAGAGAGAGCTGAGAGCAAGTTGAGCTAGTTATTTCTCTGTTTCTCACTTGATCCTCCCCACAGCAATCTCCCACATTTTTTTTTATTTTTTTTCGCCCGGAATGCCGGAGGCCCGTTTTCACCCTTTGCAGTGTTTTTCAAAAGAGAAAGGAAGTCCTCATAAGAACAATTTTTTACGTCGCTCTGCTGCGAAATAATCGACAACAAGAACTTTAAACATGGAAACATTGACATTACGCGGTGTCCTTGAAGGGTAAGTATGAATTTTGATTGATTTTAATCTTCGCGCTCGCGTGATTTTTTATCGTTTCGTTTTAGTGCGATTTGTACGCGCGTAAACAATTTACAACACGCACAAAAAAAGGAAGAGAGTTTTAGGTCTTCTCCCCGAGCGCGCGAACGAAAAAGAAATTCAAACATATGTATGCATACTATGTATGTATGATGAAGACAGACTGCGCGCGGAGATAGATGTTTCGAGTGATTGTACTGTCAGAAGAAGAATGAGTCTCTCTGCTTTGTATATATATATATATACTTGGATGTTTACTTAATAATATATATTGACTGACTTTATACGATAATAATTGTTTCTTTCTTCATTTTTACAGACACGAAGGCTGGGTTACCTCAATTGCTACTCCGCTCGATAACTCTGACATCCTCTTGACATCCTCGAGAGATAAGTCCGTCATCTTATGGACGTTGACGAGAGAAGAAGGAAACTACGGTTACCCGAGAAGACGTTTACACGGTCACTCTCATTTCGTGCAAGACGTGGTCATTTCGTCTGACGGTCAATTCGCGTTGTCCGGTTCCTGGGACGGGACCTTGCGCTTATGGGACTTAAACACTGGTACGACGACAAGACGCTTCGTTGGTCACACCAAGGATGTTTTATCCGTTGCTTTCTCAGTTGATAACCGTCAAATCGTCTCTGGTTCGAGAGATAAGACGATCAAATTGTGGAACACGCTCGGCGAGTGCAAGTACACTATTCAAGAACACGAAGGCCACACTGAATGGGTCTCTTGTGTCCGATTCTCCCCGGCTTCGTCAAACCCGATCATCGTCTCTTGTGGCTGGGATAAGCTCGTCAAGGTTTGGAACTTGCACAACTGCAAGTTGCGCACAAACTTGGCTGGCCACACTGGTTACATCAATACGGTGACCGTCTCTCCGGATGGCTCCTTGTGCGCCTCTGGCGGTAAGGATGGTGTTGCCATGCTTTGGGATTTAGCGGAAGGCAAGAGATTATACTCTTTGGACGCAGGTAACATCATCTACTCCATGTGCTTCTCGCCGAATAGATACTGGTTATGTGCTGCCACGCAAGATTGCGTAAAGATTTGGGATTTAGAGTCCAAGTCCGTTGTCGACGAGTTGCGCCCAGAGTTCCCGCCAGTCGGTAAAAAGAACTTGCCGCCGCATTGCACCTCTTTGCAATGGTCTGCAGACGGTCAAACTTTGTTCGCTGGATATTCTGACAACAAGGTTCGCGTCTACGTCGTCTCCAGAGCCTCTGCGTTCTAAAACTTTTGCGGGTAGAGAGTTGGATTTTTTTACTGAATTAATTTTGCAATTAGTCTGTTGAGAGTTCTGATTATAACAACGATATACGTTTGCTTATCTCTTTTAAAATGCTACTACAACGCTTATTTATTTTTGCTACTTACGTTTCGCCTTGCTGCTAATTTGTTTCTGTGTTCTCTCTCGCTCTGAATCTCTTTTACCTTTTCTCTCACCTTTATTATCTTCTCCTATCTTCGCCTTTCCTTTTTGTCCCACCTCCTGAAAGGTCTTCCATCGCGACATCTCCCTCCTTTTCTTCTTTCTTCTCTTTCTTCTCTTTGATTGACTTTGCAACGATCAATATGGCGTTCTTTTCCGCGACTTGTTGCTTCATTTGCAACTTCAATTTCCTCAATCGTTCCATTTCTTGCTCAGTCTTTATGTCTAAGATTTGGTTCTCAATCGTTCGCAACGCTTCGTCGCACGACTCTTTCCACTCCCGCATCGTATTCAAAACTTCGGCCATCTGACCCGGCTTCAAGTCTCTCCCTATCGCGCTATGTACCTCAAACGAAAATACGCTCTGGTTCAACTGTCCTTTCACGATCCCTGTTGCGATGACTTCGTTTATTAAAAAGTCCTCCAACTCTCTCACGCATTCAATCTCCAACTGTTCTCTTAAGATCTCGTATGGTAAAACTCTCATCTTTTGCGCTAACGTAACTACTGTTAACTGTTTTAGCTTGTTCTCTTCGACTACGGTTAATTCAGGTAACGAGGAAATCTTCTTCGTCTGCGCCTCTTCTAGAGCTCTTTTGTAGTCCAAAACAGTTCCATGCGTGAAAATCTCAAGTAAGCGTACGTGAGACTCACACTTACTCTCCAGGACTTTTCGTTCGTTCAGGAGTTCGGCATAGGCTAAAATAGTAGGATTTTGCAAAGCTTGTTCGATGATCAGAGCGATCGCGTCTTCGCCGCCATTGGATAGTCTCGCGGCTTTAGCGTAATTAGCGATTGAGCTAATATTGTAATCGATTGATGATGACTTGTCGTGCATGTCTTCTTATCTCGAACTCTCTCTGCGATATCGATTTGTGACGTAAGTTTTCTCTTTACAAAACAGAGTGATGATGTGCTGATGCCTTGGTGGACTCGTATCGAGAGAAGGGAGAATAATGAAAATCATATTAAAACTACTATACTCTTCTAAACTAATGATTAGAATTCTAAAAACTACATTGTCTATTTTCACTGGTGCATGACTTCTACTAATCATATAACATAATTTCCTCACTCTCAAAAACAGTTCAATTCAGAGCAAAGAGCGCGCAACATCGTATCGCATCTTTCTTTCGGAGTCGTAGGACTGGCCATTAAGTAAAGCACGTTTCCAATTGGTCTCGCTTGAATGCCGTACTTTCTTAGCTTTAAAACGTATTCTTTTGCAATATTAGAAGCGTATCCAGTAGCACTATCGCTGGGAACTTTCAACTCAATAGCGAAAACGCAACCGATGGAAATCACTCGCTCGACAGTATCCAAGGAACTAATGCGTTTTAACGTTTCTTCGTCCCACATCTCGTTCAATTTAATTGATGATTTCAAAGCAGCAGCAGAAGAGGAAGATGAAGAGATTTCTGTAGGCAAGTTTGGGTTCATCGTCTTGTCCTTATAAATTTTCAACGCTTGCGCTGTAACGGCACAGCCGATCGGGTATGCCGTATATGAGTGCCCATGCATAAGAGCCTGCGGCTTCCCGGGTCCATAAAATGAATTGAAAATTTCTTCAGTTGTGACCGTTGCCGCCATTGGGACTAACCCACCAGTTAAAAGTTTTGCGTAGCAAGAAATATCTGGTGTTTCGAAATCGAGAAGTTCCCACGCGCCTTCAACTCCGAGGCGCCATATGCCCGCAAACACCTCGTCGAGAACGACTGGAATTTTTCTTTCTTTGCATTTCTTCATCAATATAGATTGGAACAACGGATCAATTAAGATCATTCCAGCTGCTCCGTGTAAAACAGGTTCCATTATTAAACCACCAATTTCAGGTGCCTCGCCAGATTTCCCCAGAAGCTCGGCGTTGTCTAACACGGCGTCTATGATTTCTTCGTATCTAGTCGCAGAAGAAGAAGACTTCCGTTTCTTCATATCGAAAACGTCACTTTTATGATCGAATACATCCATGATGATCTTTTTATCAGTATTGGTACTGCTCAAGACGAGTGCATCTGAACATTCAATCGTCCATTTTTCATTCTTTAAAGCAACCGTAGGCGCATTCAGAAATAATCCTCTCGGTTCATACCAAGGCGTTTGTAAACTTCCAGTAAATATCGAAGGAGATTGCATGTCCATCGCTCCCAGAGTATCACCATGGTAAGAACCATCGAGTGCTAAAATTCTCAGCTTTGGTAATTTTTGCAACACTTCGATATCGTTTGCTTGTTTCGATCTTTCTAAACCATCGCGAGATAGAAGTCCGAGATTGACGTATCTTTGTCTGAAGGCCATCTTAATTCCAACTTCAGTTGCAGTGCTCCCGTTATCTGAGAAGAACACGCGTTTACCCCAAGATTTAGCAGGTCCTTTCAAAATACCTTTCGCAGCTTCGACTGCGGGTACGTGTGCGTTCTCTGGGGCCATCACATGGCCGTATCGTCCAGCGGCATGGACGAGCGTTCTGCGCAAACTCTCGTTTGCCTTATCGCCAGTAACACCTTGCGTCCACCACGAAGCAGCTGCATCAAATCTGTGCTCTAGAGTATTTGTCGTGTCGTTATAAATCACAAAATCATCGCCTGCTCTCCCATCTATGACTGAAACCATACTCTTTTGAACCATTTCGTGCTGCGTGAAAGGCCACCATAACGACTCGAGAGCCTCGCTCGCTAGATTATTTAGTTTCGAAACCCTTTCTGCGTGCCATCGTTGTAAATGTTCGAAAATAGTGCTAAAAATATCATCCTGTGCGTGTACCCAATTCATTCCATCGCCTTCTTTCGGAAGTTTTCGTATCGAAAACACTTTCACATTTTTTGGTAAATTTTCCTCAATCGCTTTGTGATTATCATAACCTTCGTTTGATAAGACTACGCACGCGACGTCGTACCCTCGCAAAAGCAGAGATTCATACGATGCCACCGTTACCGAAATGCCTCCTAATCTCCCATCGCCTACTAAAATTGCCGGTAATCTACATTTTGCTAGAACGTTCGATTGTAAGTTTCCCGAAGAACTCGGCGAAGCGACTCCGCCGGCGGTTTCAATTAACGCGAACTTCTTTTGTTCCCCCTCGTATTTCTCGCAGTCATTATTTCCATGAGTAAACTCGTGCAATCGACTGCGTATTGCGTCAATAACTGCTTCGTCAGAAACAGGTCGTCCTTCTGTCTTCTCCGCCAAGTGCGGTCCAGCCGCTACGTTCCAAGCGAATTCGGTATGACACCAAATACTTACATCATCTTCTTGTTCTTCATTTTTCTGTTCTTCGTTCGTTTCGCACATCGCGGCGTGCGCACCACTTGTTATCCCGTTTCTTCGCATCGTCACTTTTACTAAAGACCCGTCGCTATTTCTTTTACTACTGCTTTTCGCGACCTCGTGCACGAACTTCGCGTCCGAATCTTCTGGATATCCAGTCTGTATTGGTTTTAAATAGAACAATTGATGGTTTGCTCTTCGAGCACGTTTGGCTAAAGCGGCTGATACGAGCGTTTTCCCGACCGCCGTGTTACTTCCCCATACTTGAAAGCTCGGGTATAGTAACGACCATCCTCGCTGGTGCTCGTTCTTAGCACTTGCAGTAGTAGTAGTAGTATTCATCGCCCTCGTCGTTTTGTTTTTTTCTCCGTTCGTCGTCGTCGTTGCTCTCGTCTCGCGTTCATCTAATTCACGCGCGTTGAACGAAGAAGAATACGCAGAAGAAGAATACGCAGAAGAACTAAATATCGAACGAAGGAGCAGAAGCGCTTTTCTTGACGACTGCGCTCGCCGTCGATGATGAAGCATGTACTGTTATTATATAATTTTATGTAGTCCGGCGAAGAGTTTGTCAGAGAGAGCAACGCGGAGTAGGGAAAGGAAAAAAAGAGTTACGAGTATATCTCGTCATATTATTATTTGTGTTGCTGACGAACACGCGTGCGTGCTGCTGATGCTTGCTGTGTCTTGTGAGGATGTGAGCCATTGTTTATGGTATGGATAGTGCAATTATTATTAAAATTAGAACATCATTTTACCCTCTGACTCTGTGATTCGCACTGATGGCGACATGATCAGTTTTCTCACGCGATCATTCTCAACCCGTTGTTGTTGTTGTTGTTGTTGTTGTTTAAAGTCTGAATCAGATGCCGTTATTGGCGACGGCGGTTTTTTGTGTGCATCACCATCAGCAAGAGCAGCAGAGGAATGCTGTTTTCTTACTTTCTCTTGAATTTCGTTGAATCGGGGCAAACCGCGCGAAGAAGCGTCCGACGATGAAGGACTTTGCGCTCTAAAATCTTGTTTATCTTTCGCCAACTCTTTCTTAGCGGATTTAAGTGCCAATCGCTCTTCTTCTCTTCTTTCGTATTCTCTTATTAAGTCAGCCATTTCGTTCGCGTCTTCCATGACTTCTTTCAATTCGTCTTTTAACATTTCGAGCTCTTGCGGTTCGAGCATCGCTCTCGTCGCAACTGCTTCGGCCATTCCCTTTTCTTCTTCCAATTTATTCGTCAAATCTTCAATTTCTTCTTGTAATCTTTGCACGAATCGCCTCGATTTTTCTAATCTTTCGCGTAACTTATCGTTCTCCTTCAATTGCTCGTTGAAATTTTCCTGCGCTTTGCGTAATTTATTCCCATAATCTATCGATAACCTATCGACTAACCAATCCGCTGGCGAATCAGGCTTTGTGTTCGATCTCAGTAAATCATCTAAAGCTCTCGTTAGATTATCTAAAGTACCGTCTTTGTTCAAATAATCACGAAATGTTGCCTCTCTCAAATTCTTCAACCCCTCTTCTTCCTGCTTCGTCGCTTTCGTGACTGCTGAAGAAGTGATGGTATTTACGGGTTTAGGGTTATTATTATTATTTGTGTTTTTATTTTTATTGTCGTAGTTCTCTTGTTGTTGACTAGCGCCGCTCGTTGTCTTTTTGGCAAACGTGCTTTTGAGTACAGTCGATTTCTCCTTCTTTGCTGACACGACCTGATCATAATCATCGCGAATACATATAAAACAAAAGAAATAGAGATGAGTATACATGCATAATTGCTTTCGTTTTCGTTTTCGTTTGTCATTCGAATCGATACATAGGAAACGCGGCATAGAAGAAGACGTGCATGAATAAAATGACCGTAAGAGGTGCGCGCCTCGTCTGGCTCAGAAAGGACTGCCTCCCTATCGTCTTCAGTCCATGTAATCCGAATTTATATTAACACAAGAACGACGAAAGAACTCATGAGAGAGATCAAAACGAGAGCGGCGATAGGGGAGAAGAACAAAACGTACCATGTTTATTTACTGGTTTTTTGATTTTTTTATTTATCTAATTAGACAGTATGTGTTATGTAATAATAAGTGCCGTAGCGCAGGTTTGAGCTCTTTGAGAGGACAGTGTGCAGTGATGAGAGTTAGTTTGACCTTTTCTCATTTTTTCATACCATACAGTGGCTGACTGGTAGTACGTTTTTTATCACACACTAAAAAAGCTACGTCTGGGATTATGTTAAAATGCTCTTAAAGTTGTTTCTCTACTTATTTGAATTAGTTTTGCGTACTCCTTGCAAACCCCGTCCTTTTCCTCCTCGCGAGAACTTTCGTCTTTTGTGAGGAAACGTCATTCGAGGTTTGTGGGAGCAGGCCAACTGGATTATATGTTGTACTTTTCAACCTATGATACTAGTACTACCTACGCGTATATATTTTTTTGTATTCAACTCTCTCTTTCAATGTGGGCACTTGCACTTTTGAAAAGATATATAGTGCAAGATATCAGTGCAAAGTTTGCATCAAAGATATTTTTTTCCCATCATCAGCAACGTTGCTCACTAAAAACACACACGACGATATAAATGAAAGACACCACGAATAAAAAAGTCATCGTCATCGGCGGCGGTCTAGCAGGTCTTTCTGCCGCACACACGATATTAGAGAACGGTGGATCGGTCGTAATGTTAGATAAATCAGCATTTTTAGGAGGGAACTCGACTAAAGCGACGTCTGGGATTAACGGTAAGTGCGCGTGTTTCACGTTTTTTTGCTTCATCCAATTCCTTTCTTTCTTTCTTTTTCTTTCGTGTTTCTATTTTTTTAATGAACGACGATTATATGTTAAATACACATAAATTATTATGACAATATCGTTCAAGGTATAAGTCGAACGATACTGGTTGATATTTGTGTTTTAATTAAGCGCGGTTATAATGATCGGTGTGTCATTCGAAAGGCGCTCGGAGAGCTGAGATATTTTTTAATCTTCGCGGCTGATGACTCATCTTATTTTCTCTCGCGCTTTTCTTTTATTTTTTAAAACGAACGATATAGGCGCGCCAACAAAAACGCAAAAGCTCGTCGGTGGTACCGCCGCGCAAGATTCAGCCGAAGCGTTCGAACAAGATTGCTTGAAAGGTGCGGCTGGAGTTGATCATACCGAAGCGCCGGAACATACGATTCCGTTGGCAAAAGTGTTAGCGCATGGAAGCGGTTCAGCAGTGGATTGGTTAGTTGATAGATTTAATCTCGATTTGTCGTTGATTTCGCAACTTGGCGGACACTCGTATCCGAGAACGCACAGAGGGAAAGCCAGATTTCCTGGGTTTACAATCACGTATGCTCTAATGGAAGCGTTGGAAGAAGTTTGCGAAAAAACAAACAACGAAAAGGCTGAGATTATTACGAAAGCAAACGTGCAAAGATTGTTGAAAGACTCAAATGGTGCAGTCGTTGGATGCGAGTATTCGAATAAGAGCGGACAATTGCATCAAATCTTTGGGCCAGTGATCATTTGTACGGGTGGGTACGGCGCCGATTACACAAGTACTTCGCTTTTGTCCAAGTATCGCCCAGATGTGACGAGTTTACCGACGACAAATGGAGATCATTGCACGGGGGACGGAATCAAAATGGCACTCCAAATTGGTGCGGGCGTTGTTGACATGGAAAGTGTGCAAGTACACCCGACTGGATTAGTGAACCCGTCTGAACCGGACGCTAAGGTTAAATTTCTAGCTGCCGAAGCGTTAAGAGGCGTTGGTGGTATCTTACTCGATACAAACGGAAACAGATTTTGTGACGAGTTGGGAAGAAGAGATTATGTTTCGGGAGAAATGAACAGAAACCAAGGACCGTTTCGATTGATATTAAACAGTAAAGCGTCGAAAGAAATCGAATGGCACTGCAAGCACTACGTTGGAAGAGGTATCATGAAAAAGTTCAACTCGGGAGCTGAAGTCGCACGCGAAATGGGAATTTCACCGTCCAAATTGCAAGAAACATTTGACAAGTACAATCAACACGCGCAAACGAAATCGTGCCCGTTCGGGAAGACGTTCTTCCATAACGCGCCTGTAGATATGAACGATGATACTTTCCACGTTGCGATCGTGTGTACCGTCGTGCATTACACAATGGGAGGACTCTCCATAAATGAGGATTCGCAAGTTTTAGATAACTCTAAACGTCCAATCCCTGGACTCTTTTGCGCTGGAGAAGCAGCTGGAGGAGTCCACGGAAGAAATCGCCTCGGCGGGAATTCGTTGTTAGACTGCGTCGTTTTTGGACGCGTTGCAGGAGTAAACGTTGTGAGAAATATGATTGCTCCAGGAGGAGGTATAAACGCACACTCGAGGTTAATGGACGCTCAAGGTGCATTAAACCGTGTCGCAAACATTAACGGGCACTTCAATCCGAAAATGGCCGCCAAACAAACCGCCTCGAGCTCGGGCGGTTTGACTGAAGCAGAAGTTGCCAAGCACGATCAAGAAAGCGACTGCTGGGTTATATTACACGGGAAAGTCTACGACGTCACGGCTTTTCTACCTGATCATCCCGGAGGTAAAAAAGCGATAATGCTGTTTGCTGGAAAGGACGCTACGGAGGAGTTCGACATGTTGCATCCACCAAACGTTTTGAAAAAATACCTTCCAGCAGAAGCACATTTAGGAGAACTCGTCAAATAACAACTGCAAATACATAATCAAAAAGAGACGCTTGAAAGTAAAAACAAATAGCAGTACGCAATAATAATAATAATCATTCGCCATATCAATACTCGTGTGCTTTAAAAAAAGCTAAAAAACTTGCGGCCTGGTCTGCACGCAGAACAACTCCCCATCCTCCGTGATTGCTCCTTCAATATCTTGCGCGGATCCGAGTAACTTCTCAATCTCCATTCCAGATTTAGCAATTGCACTGAGCATTTTCTTTCGGAACTCCTCGTTATTAACGATAGGTTCGTTCGTATAATCAATCGATTCTAAACTTGCTTCATCCATGGTGATTGAATCGTACAAGCCTGCACCCGCGAAACCTTCCAAATCTTCACCGTTCGAATCCGATCGAAATATCATCGAATCCTTGCGCATGAACAATCCTTTAGACTTTGATGGGAATCCGTTTACGATTGGACTGTCTAGATTTGTTTTCTTCACTGTAAAGCTCAACGCTCGACCGGCAAAATTTCCAACTAAAGCCTCGCCCAAGCCACACACTAATTCGCCATAAATTTCAGTTTTGTCATTCGTTTGCGGATGTACCGTGTGAAGAACAAACGCATATTTAGCTCTAACCACTGGCTGGCAAAGCACGGCCATATTCAAATCTTCATGATTCAATCCTGCTTTTTTGCAAGAAAGAACTGCTCGTTCGTTATATTTACTCGCCCAAACCCCGCAAATAGTTTGCCACGCTTCTTTGCCTTTTACTGACGTTTCCAAGTCACCTGGCCATTCTAAATTTTCCTTCACAAAGCAACTTTTTAGTTCTGATTGTAGCATTTTTGTCGGTTTCAGCTCCGCAATGGTGCATTTAATTTCGTCGATTAAACTGCGAAAACCGTCTCCATCTGCAGAGTCGTCGAAGCTTCTGAGCAAGGAGATTTTTGAACCAATTTTTGACTTTATCGTACTGTTTATTGGGTCGTTGAGCGTGGCATCAAAAGTTCCAAATGGTAAAGCTACAGATGACGGTAACTTAATCCAACTCGGCGTACGGCCTCGCAAAAGCTCAAGATTTTTAGATTTTCCTCCAACAACTTGGTCGTTAAATTGAGACGATTCCAAGGCGAATTTACCGCACCATATTTTTTTCTTGATTGAAATTCCAGATTCGCCCAATGTTTTGGATGCTGCGGCACCTGCAGCAGACTGTAACTCTGATAGTTGAATAGATTTAACATCAATTTCATCACCTTGCGCATTTGAATGCAACGATACGCACTTTCCATTCATTTGCTTCATCTCCTCGAGAACATTGAAATCGAAAATAGTTGCAAAAAAGACTTTCTCGTTTCTCGCGCGTACAGAAACGTGCGATAAAATATCTGGCATGTCTGGCGTGATAACACCGACACATCCAAGGGGAATATCCTCTTCACCAGAAACGCGCTTCGCGATGACAATCGTCGGAGTACTATATTTTGTGTTTTGTACTTTGGATAATTGATCGACGTAGACGATTTGCCCCTTTACCTGAACTGGCGAAATGACTTGCCATCTTCCCATTTTTGCAACAGAGCGAATCATTGGATCCAAAACGCGTAGCATTTGAGACAAAGGAGCAGCCGGCGTGCCTCTCACAATCTCCTCAGAGAACAACTGCAAGACATGCTCATCAACTTTTAACTTTGACCCCATACTAATCGCAGTTGGTTGTAGCACGTTAATGTATCTTTCGGATATTTCTCCGAGAGCATTACCTAGTCGATCACAAACTGCTTTCGCTGGCAATCCCCATTGACCCGAACCGCTCTTTGCAGAGTTCAACACTCCTTGCCAGTCTTTCAAACAATATACAAACTCCTGATTTTCACCCGTAGATAAACACATGTTTTCTAAGACTAGACCAGTGATTTTTAAAACATCAAGTGGAGCGCGCTTGGACATTTCGGCAATATGTGCCTCCATTACCTGCCTTACCGCAGCTTCCAAAGCCAAGTCCAAGTAAATAACGTCTTTCAAACGATCGTTATTGCGACCGTCTGGTTTTGTCCAGGCCCACAATTCTCTGCGAGCTTCCACAATGGCTTCCAAAACACTCAAAGCATCTCCATTCTGCTCTCGTAAAACTCGAGCGCACGTCAAGAGTTCTTCCAAACGCGGAGTGGCTACATCTTGAACTGGGGGGATATTAATCTCCTTGCCTTTACACGCATCTTGATGATAACCTAAAACTGCTTCCGCTGCAGAATCTAAATCTGCACCAGAGTGTACTGCTTTCAAAGTTCGCAAATACTCCGTCAAATCTCTCGTCAACCCTACGTATTGATCGCGAGAAAACTTGGGCTCTGAACAAATCTTTCTATCGTATTCTGACATGCGTTTTGCATCGATATTATTGGCATGCAAATGAGCCCAGTAGACATTAATGTCGCAATCGGATGCAATATACTTTAGTAAAGCTTCACAAATAGGGACATCATCCGGGGAGGTATTGTTATGCAATTTTTGATGCCACTCCTCCATCATACCTCCTTTGCAGTTATTTTGTTGCTGGACCGCTAAAATTTCGTCTCGGATTCTTTGGCCAACATCCCCTGTTCCACCTCTACCAATCGTCATCATAATTATTCTGACGACGTCACGATAACTACTTTCGTTACGATGGTATTTTGTTAAAGCCTCCGTACATTTCGCTTGCGCCGCGGAAATTTCTCTCGGTTTGATGTTGTAGTCATTATTCCATACAAGCTGTCGCAAGGCCATAAATCGAAACCACGTAAACATTGCAATAAGTCCAGATTCACCTTCGTCGTGACACGACGAAAGTAAATCAGCGGCAGCGTTGTAGCGATGCATTAATGATCGCGTGCAACCTTCCTCGGCATTGCAAATTTTATCGACAGAAATTTGAGCGACGTGATTCCCATTCTTTCCAAAGGAACCAGATTTCAAAATGATATCGTCAACGTTCCAATCCTTGCGCGTGATAGGTTTAACAGATTTCGCAGATTTTGCATTTGTCGTTGGAGGAATTGCTGGTTGATTAGCAGCAAAAGAATCATCTGTTCGCTTACGATCTTTTCTGTCTCTATCTCTATGTTCCTTCTTATTACTTTGCTTTTCTTCTATTCTTTGTTCAGTGGCCAAAGCATCCGTGTCCCTATGCGCATAGAAATCATCAGCTCCATTCTTCACCCATTCGTCGGTAACCGTCCTAAGTACAAAAATTATTCCTTCATCACTTCCGCAAGGAACTTCGAGCTTGACAGCTTTTAGTTTATTTCCAACGTTTTCGAATTCAGTCTCCCAGGAGTTTCCTGTTGATCCCCAACTTCGAGGTGGCAGAGTCGTCCAGCCTGGAGGCGGTTGACGCCACGTACCATCAGTTCTTCCTGTAACCCCCCAATGTAAGTTTATATCTAAATCAGCTTCGACGACCACGTGTAATTGCAGTTTGTTATCTTTTTTTCTCGTCTCTACGTACATATCACGAACTAAAGAACTGCCTTTGTAATATTTACCCCACGTTTGTTGAGCGCCGCTTGCTCGAGATTCACATATTTGCTTCAATTTTTCGTTACCAGATGGTGCGGGATTGGAATGTACATCACGCGGCGGTTGCTGCTCCTGAGAGTATTCCACCGGGGGAAGAGAAGTAGAAACAGCGACTGGCTCGGGAGACGACATTTCATCTTCAATTCCGTAACGTTTCATGATGGCTTCCAATTTTACACCCCCTTCCAATTCGCGAATGATTGACTCACTCGTTTCGTTCAAAATTGATTCTCGTTCATCTGAAGAAACTTCTAGACTTCCTTTTCCTTCCCATTTTGCGAAAGCTATAACTTTGATTAAATTATCCAATCCGTTTGATGGTTTCATAAACGTGCTTGTAATTAAGGACACCTTGTTCGTTGGCGGCGCTCGAACATTACTAAATGTTAAAGTCGTTGTTGCATTCGATTTAGTACTCGTGCTTGTTGATATTTGTGGCTTAAAAATCAACGATGAAACTGGGATAGATGGAACTCCATTCCCTCGCGGCGCACTGTCTAAGTTTACGACAAAATCTTTCTTATTCGGACCCGTAATCCATTTTCCAGTCTCTTCGTTTTTCAAAGCAAAATGAATTGCTGTTGCTTCTGGATCTAGAACGATAGCCAATCTCGTCATTCTCGGAAATGGTGTTTGCATGGCTTTATTTTTATAAACCGTCGTCCCTGGTGGAAATAACTCTTGCGGTAAAATTTGCCATTCCGCGCCCGTCTCGCGTTTGCGAACGACGCCCCAGTGTAATATTAATCCTTTCGGAAGAGACGGTTTACATTCCAACGCGATTGTATGTACGCCAGAAGCGGATGTTTTCGTACTAGCGACTAATATCTTTTCATCCGGAAGTTCAATATACGTCGTTTGGATTTCTTCTTCTTCTTCTCGTTGTTGTTGTTGTCCGCCGTTTTTATTATCGTTCACTGCAAACGCTCGAGGGGGGTTGAATTTAGAGCAAGAAGCTCGTTGCGCACTTTTTCTTGACGACGACGACGAAGACGACGTGGCAACCACTCGCGCAGTTCTACTCCACTCCGTCTTCGCGTCAGTGTTGCCATGCGATGCTGCGATCGTCATCATAGCAGATCTCATGACGTACGTTCGAAAGCTGCTTTTTCTGTTTCACTGTTCGGAATGGACGAGAAGATTTTTACGCTTCGCTTTTACGTGCGACACGCGCTCGTGTCCCTCTCTCTCTCAAAATCAAAGCACGAGCAAAAACGGATATATATGTATGTATATATATGTATATGTACTGGTACCTGGTAGTTATATCTCTTTACTATATGTCTGTGTTCTGTAATAAGCGCGTGTTATTTAAACGAATTATAAGAAGTGCATCAGCAGATATTTATTACAGCATCAGTAGTGTATTATTCATTTGACTGCTTGTGACTTGTGTTTGAACACTCGACACTGTTGAACGTTGAACGAAGGAATCATCAGCAAGGAAAAAGAAGAATCAAATGGGCAGCAATAAGAACATTATTAATAATAAGAATAACAACAAGTATGCTCAAGCCGTCGTCGAAGGGAATAAACACGCATTCGTTGACGTCGAAGATGAAGAATTAGATGAGATCTTACGCAAAAGTGCGATAACAAATAAAGCCATGGAAGCGAGTGAGTACGAGGAAGATTGTCGCTCTTACGTACATCAAGCGAGCGCGAATGGGTTCCATGAACTTTTAGAGTTATTTTTAACGGTAAAGGAAGGAAAAAGGTTAGTAAATAAGCACGAAGAAGGGGATTGGTTCGGGTGTCCTTTACATTCAAGTTGTTCGGGAGGACATTTGACGTGCGCTGCTTTGCTTTTGAGCAATGGGTGTGATGTGAATGCGAGGACTGATAGGGGTTTGACTGCTTTGCATTATGCGGCATCGAAAGGGTTTCCTGATTTAGTGAAGAAGTTAATCGAGTCAGGCGCGGATGTAAACGCTAAAGATGCGTTGGGGAATACGAGCCTGCACAGAGCCGCTTCGCAAGGCAGGGCGAATGTGATTAAAGTATTGTTCGAAGAAGGCAATGCTAAAGTAGATGAGCGCGATAGTTTAGGTCAAACGCCATTATTAGTCGCGTGCGAATCTGGCCAAGACGAATGCGCAGTTTTGCTCGCAAAGTTAGGCGCAAACGTGGACGCAAAGGACATTGAAAAGAAAGGAGTGCCAGATAGATTAAAGCATGTTTTAGCTCAAATAGCACAAGATAGATTATAAAACGAGGAACTACTCATAATACGAAGGAGAAGAAGAAGAAGAAGAAGAAGAAGAAAGAAAGCAATTTAGGAAAGAGCTTTTCAATTCGTCTGCACGTAAATTTCTTCCAATGAGGACAACTTTGCTCAATCCGTCCGAGTGCATTTGAAATCCTACGAAACCTTCTGTAATCTCGTAGACGTCTCGAACTCCTTGCAAAATGAGAGGACGGTCATTTTCACTCCCGTCGCAATTCAAGATTCCCTTGCATCGTAAAATATCAACACCCCCCGGTTCGTTCCGTTTTTCCCAAAGCAAATCCTCGATCCAGTTTTCAAATTTTCCCCTACTGATTCGACCCTTTGAACTCAAACATATAGTTCCAATGCTCTCGTCATGTTTACTAATATGTTGCTTCTGCTGCCGTGCGCTAATTTGTAACGCTAAATCTTTTGCACCTTTTGCGAAAAAGCCTTTGTTTTTGTTGGCTTCGTTCGCGCTAAAATCTATCATTTCTTCTTTCTCGAACAAACGGCTTTTGACGTAACCTTTATAGCTCTTTTGATCTAATACAAGTGATAAATCACACATGGATCGGGACGTTGTAACAATTTTCGCATCCGCGTTGATATTCTCCAATCTTTTTTTCACCTCCTCTAATTCCTCCTTTCCAACTGAATCGCTTTTGTTTAAAACAATCGTATCCGCGTACGCTATTTGCTCAGCCGCTTCGACGCTTTCCTCCAACTGTTTTATTATAAACTTTGCATCGACCAAGGTTACAACGGAATCTAAAACCGCCGAAGGGTTCTCACAATCCTCCAGCAACGCGTCATCGACCCATAATTCCCCGCAAATCGGTCCAGGGTTCGCTAATCCAGTCGTTTCGAGGAGAATATAATCGAAAGATTCACCTAACGTATTTCTCCTCTTTTCCATTAATTTTTCAATCGTTTGGATTAAACTTCCTTTTACTGTGCAACAGACGCAGCCATTATCTAGCTCGACCCACTCTTCGACTAGTGAATTTGAAGAATTTGTTGATGTTATTGTTGTTGTTTGTGCTTTAGATCGGCCATCCTCATCGTCGTCATTACTGACAGTATCGACGATTGTGTTTACGAGCATTTTTTCAATACCTAAATCTGAACCGAATTCGTTCAGAATAACGGCAATTCGATAACCATGATTCCCTCTTAGAATATGATTTACTAATGTTGTTTTACCTGCGCCGAGAAAACCGGTGATGACGGTGATCCCTACTGGTGGCTTAATTAAATTCATTACTTTTATTATTATATGCACACATGACAGACGAAAGAAATGACGAGAGAAATGACGAAAGAAACGTACTGTTATTGTGTTATATGAAACACGACGATGTATATGTGTGTTCATATAGATGCATTCTAATGGGGGGGGAATAATAAACTTACTGTACATTACAGTACGCTATTGTGCACCATAAATAGATAAACGCACGGTCTATACATCTCTGTATAAAACAGAAAAGTTAAAGCGTTTTGTTGCGCGTTATTAGATTGAGAGCTGTTTGGTAGAACGAAACCGCACTCGCGAGTGCCGCTCGTCTTCGCTGTTGTTGAGCTACGTCCTCTTTTCCAATTTCTTCGCGAACGGTTTGTTGTTGCTGCTGCTTCGTTGGCGTTGATGCAAAACTTTTAGTATCTTTGCTACATTCGAGAAGAATTAGTCTATGCGCTTTGAGAATATTTCTTGTTCGATCGAGTGACTTTTCAGTCTCGTCCAATTCTACGCCCCAAGCCTCTTCTAAAGTTTTCAACGCTCGTAAATCTTTCGAATTCCTAAGCCGATAAATACCGAGTCCGTTCGGATCATCTTTATTTTCCTCTTCGATCTTCGTCGATACACGCATATACGCTTTCTGTGCACGTTTCTTTGACCGTTTCAATAACGCCACTCGCGATTTTAAGTCAAATACGAGCATATCGAGCCACGCTATGAAGTTTCGCAAAGCCGATTGCGGGTCGCTCTTGGCAATGTCTTCAACTGCCAATAGTGCGTTTTTTCCGTCATCTTCTTCTCGGTTTGGTAGCAATACATACTCTTTGTTGTTGTTGTTTTTCGTCGTTGTATTCGTTTGCGGTATCGTCATCTGTTTCTCTTGTTTATTTCTCTGTATTAATGGAGAGGCAATATCAGTCGCTTCGAGCAAGAATCCCAACAGATTACTCGCGTCTTCATCTTCACCCTTCTCCATGCGAGTCAATTCATCGCATACATTTCTAGTTTTCTTCTTCTGCATGTTCTGCTTCTCTTTAAGTTTTCTTTTCTTATTATTTTCGTTGATATTATTGTTATGATGATGATATATGAATTTTGGCGGTATCTTTTTCTCTCTTCGCACTCTTCCACTGTTATTGTTATCATTAGCAGTAGAAAGAGGAGGAGGAGGAGGGGGAGGATTCTCAACGACGACGACCGATTTTGATGTTGCCGCAATCACGTTCGTCATAAACTTAATTATATAGATTTTAAGTTACACGTCAACGCGCTCGTTTTAGTGATGTGCGCTTTTTCGCCCGCGTTTATCACTGATGGGCGGGAAATTCAAAATTGATGGTGAAATTCAAAATTTCAAAAATCTAAAAAAATCCTCGTCACGATGGTCATAATCCATCCTCCTGCTGATGCACTGAAAAGACTATACCAGAACGATGATTGACTTCTTTTAATATGTATAATATGCTTATTATATAATGAAACAGCAATAGCATTGCAACAAAAACAATGTCAAAGACGAGGGAATTAGTACAACAGATACTGTCAAACGTTCTCCTGTTTTTTTTAGTGTTCGGATTAGCCGTGACAGTCGATGTAGTCGCGTTTCGCAAAAGGTTTCAAAAACCTTCTGGGATTTTCATAGGTTTGGCGTGTCAATTTCTCGTTCTCCCTTTGTTGGGATTCGCGTGTTGCCTCGCGTTCTTTAAGGACAGTCCTTTGTATGGAATTCCTTTGATTATTACAGCGAGTTCACCAGGAGGTTCGTATTCGAATTGGTGGTGTGCTATATTCAATGCAGATCTCGCTCTTTCCATGGCAATGACCACGGCGTCTTCGCTTTTGTCTGCGCTGACGTTGCCAATGAATATTCTTTTATATTCGAAACTCGCGTTTCCGAACGAAAATAAAGTAAAGTTGAAATGGCTCGGGTTATTTACGACGATTGCGTTGGTGATAGTAGGTATTTTCTCGGGTTTATTCACTGGACATTTTTATCCGAAATATAAACAACGTTGTAACAGTATTGGGAATATTTGTGGCGTTGCCTTAGTTGTAATGGGCTTTTTTCTATCGTCTAATTCGTCGGCGCCGATATGGAATAGGGATTGGAAATTTTATGTTGGGGTAACGTTACCATGTGTCTTTGGATTATGCATTTCCTTATTTACGGCGAGACTTTTTAAACTAAAGAAACCTTCAGCGTTGGCTGTCGCGATCGAGGTTTGTTACCAAAACACTGCCATTCCATTGGCAGTTATTTTGAATAGTTTTTCCGACGACGAAAAATACTGCGATAAATTAGTAGAGGGCGAGAAATGCGATGCAGTTGGTCTAGCGCTTGGAATACCTACTTACTATCAGACGGTGCAAATTTTCTCTCTCGCAGTGTGTTGTCTTATTTGCTGGAAAGCAGGTTGGACGCTTGCGCCATCCACGGACCATTTTTTTAAAGTGATCAGTAAAAATTATCAAATTGATGAAAATAGCGATGACGAAGTTGACGATGGAAGCGATTGTAGGAGCGATGTTCAGAACCATGGAGAAGTAGTAACTGAACAAAAAGAACAACCTGAAAAGGTGATAGACTCTTCGTATAGAATTCAAAATAATCGAAATAGGGATAAAGAAGACGAAGATGAAGAAGAAGGGTGGCAGAGAGAGGTAGTATAGATTGAATTAGAGTTGTTTGATTACGAGTAAATATCGTACTAGTACTTACAGTGCGTATTATATAAATTAGCGACGACGATGAGTATATTATTATTAAGTTTTGTTTTCTAAGCTTTCTTCGATTCCTTCTTGTGATTTATGACTTCAAAAATTATCGGCACTAACGACAAAAGAATGATGATCACAATTGTAGTTGCAAAATTCTCCTTGACAACTGGAACGTTTCCAAAGAAGAACCCTAGTCCCATGAATGAAGTAACCCAAACACTAGCACCAATGACGTTGTACAAAGCAAATTTTTTATAATTCATTTTTGCGACACCGGCGATGAATGGCGCAAACGTTCGCACGATGACAAAAAATCGCGCCAAAACTACTGTCCTACCCCCATATTTATCATAAAATGTCCTCGTTTTTGCGATATAATCTGGTTTAAAAATTTTTGGATTATTCTTAATCGCAACTTCACCAAAGAAAGATCCGCACATATAATTCACCGTATCCCCTAAAATTGCCGCAGTGAATAATAAACCAAAACATAAAGGGAAATTCAACACCCCGAGTGCGCCTAATGCGCCACAAGCGAACAAGAGCGAATCGCCAGGCAAAAATGGTGTCACTACGAAACCGGTCTCGGCAAAGATAATTGCAAATAAAACCCCGTACGCCATTTTCCCAGACGTCGTAAACAATTCGACCAAGTGCTTATCGAGGTGTATGACCCAATCGATGATTGTTTGGAACGAAAACGAAGAAGTCGTTGCCGAAGTCGCGGCTGATACAACCGCAGCTTTCGATTTCGCGAGCGACGCTTCTGGCATTAATAAAGAGGTAATCAAAACGCCGCAGATTATCGCCGCTCCAAGAAGAACGCTATTGTTAAAAAATTTCGATGATTTCGCAGCCTCGTCGGATGATACTTTTACGATTTCTTCTTCATCGTCTTCTGATGACGACTTCGCCTGTACTCTTTTCGTGTAAACCTCTCGATTACGATGATGATGATGATGATGATTATTTCTTTCACTTTTCGTTCCTAAGAAAATCGCACTCATCCCCAACGCCGAAGAAGACTTTGTCGTCGTTCTCTTTGACGACGATATCATCGAAGTCAAGGCCGAAGTCGTTCGTCTAAACACTGTCGTCTTCTGAGACGATGACATACGCTTAGAGGAACCGAACGCGTGGGACGACGACGATACCGGTTGGTGTCGTGTTGTTGTTGTTATCATCATCATCGTTTACTATTTAGTAAACAATCGGTCAAAACTACAAGTCTTTTGCGGCCGAGCGTGTATAGAGGAAGAAAAGAATATTTCTTTCTTGTCGCGTTTTGTCCAGTTTATTGTTCTCTTTTTGGTTGCTGATGATG
>Ga0114998_10000383_pt1 | contig 32204 bp, 33 predicted proteins | sample ArcticOcean_MG_C_5_FD_87044 | JGI IMG/M metagenome (GOLD analysis project Ga0114998, IMG submission 87044) | Marine microbial communities from western Arctic Ocean - ArcticOcean_MG_CB4_138 | ecosystem: Environmental > Aquatic > Marine > Oceanic | place: Arctic Ocean: Canada Basin | collected... | reverse complement strand
TAAGGGATTGCCTGGAGCTACTATTATTGTTAAAGGAACAAATATTGGAGTCAATACAGATTTTGATGGGAAATTTGAAATTATTTCTGATAATTCTGGAACATTAATAGTTTCTTTTGTTGGCTACGCAAGTCAAGAAATTGAATTTGACAAGTCAATGGACATTACCGTTTCCTTAAAAGTTTTAGGCTTATCTGGAGTTACTGTTTTTGGAACTGCAGATTTTGCTATTGATAGAGATCAGGCTGTAACTCAGTCTACTTTGACTGCAGCAGATATTCAAGAAAGAATAGGAAACCTAGAGCTTCCTGAAATGCTTAATTCAACACCTGGTGTATACGCTACAAAAGGCGGGGGTGCTTTTGGAGACTCAAGAATTAACTTAAGAGGTTTCGATTCTCAAAATATAGCTGTTTTAATTAATGGTATTCCAGTAAATGACATGGAAAATGGAAGGGTTTATTGGTCTAACTGGGCTGGGCTCTCTGATGTAGTGTCAGCAATGCAAGTACAAAGAGGACTTGGGGCTTCAAAGCTGGCTATATCTTCAGTTGGTGGTACAATTAACATTTTAACAAAATCTACTGATCTGAATGAAGGTGGAAAGATTTCAACTATGGTTGGGAATGATGGCTTCACCAAAAGTGTAATGGCTTATAACACTGGAGAATTGGATGGGGGGCATGCTCTTTCGGTATTATTTTCAAGAACAGCGGGGGATGGCTATGTAGATGGAACGATGTTTGAAGGATATAACTATTTTCTTGGATATGGATGGAAAGACAGTGCTAATAAACATAATTTACAACTAATAATTACTGGAGCTCCTCAAACTCATAATCAAAGAACTAGCAGCTTTTTTAACATGGCTAAAGTTGAGGATTATCAAAAATATGGTATAAGGTATAACTACAACCACGGATATTTAAATGGGCAAGAGTTTAATCAAAGAAAAAACTTCTATCACAAACCGCTTGCTTCTTTGAATTGGGAATATAAAATAAACGAATCTACTAATCTTTCCGCTTCAGCTTATTACTCCATTGGAAGAGGAGGTGGAACTGGAGATATTGGCCGTTTAGATGGTAAATACGCAAGTGATTCACGTTTTAGAAATCCGGCTAATGGTCAAGTTAATTGGGATAAAATTTACGCATCTAATTCAGGTCAGCAAACAAATTTTTATGGTTTCTCATATAATAATGTGGCTGATCCTGCTACGGGTCTATTTATTGTAAACGATCAAGATGAAACAGTGAATGGAGTGAAAAGAAATGGAATAGTTAGAAGGGCATCTATTAATTCTCACAACTTTTTGGGTAGTATTATAAATATTCAAAAAGAGTTTAATGATAATTTAACTGTGAACTTTGGTTTTGATTTAAGATCTTACAAAGGGATTCATTACAGAAGATTAGATCACTTAATTGGAGCGGATGGTTATAGAGATTTTGACAATAAAAATTATGCTGGCGGAAGTGCAGTAAGAACAAAAACTTATAGTTCTATGCTAGGTAAACAATGGAACGTGTTCAAGTCTACCGATGATGAAGAAAAGATTGATTACCATAACGATGGGAAAGTAAGATGGATGGGGACTTTTGCTCAATTACAATATAAAATAAATGATTTTTCTGCATTTTTCCAGGGAGCGATTTCTAGCCAAGGATTTCAAAGAGTAGAATACTTTAATCAAGTTGGAACTGCCACGACTGATTGGAAAAGCATTACTGGAGGAAATGTTAAAGCTGGAGTTAATTACAATATTGACATAAAAAATAATATTTATGTAAATGGAGGTTATTATTCCAAACAACCTAATTTCGATGCGGTTTACATTGATTATGGGAATAATTTAAATCCTGATTTAAAAAACGAAACCATCACAGGCTATGAGCTTGGTTATGGACATGTTTCTAACAAACTTAGAATGAATGTTAATGTTTATAAAACTACATGGGAAGATAGATTTCTTTCAGATGGGGTTTCTGTTGGTGGAAACAGAGGAACTGCTAACTACTACGGAATCAAACAAATTCACTCTGGAATTGAATTTGATGGTGAAATTCAGTTAAGTCCTTTTGTCTCTGTTCAAGGTATGTTGTCTGTTGGAAATTATGTTTACGGAAGTGACGTTGTTGCTGATGTGTTTGATTCGTCAAGGACTAAAATCGGAACATCAAAACTTTTCTTAGATGGTGTTAAGGTAGGTGATGCTGCTCAGACCACCTCTAGACTAAACTTTAAAGTTAGTCCAACTGACTTGTTTGGGTTTAATATTAGTATGTTTTCAGCATCTCAACTTTATGCGAATTTTAACCCTGAAGATTTTGATACTGATGGAGATATGGCAATGATGATCCCTTCATATGAGTTATTTGATTTTGGTTCATCTTACAAATTATCTATTGCAAAAGAAACTATTTATGTAAGATTAAATGTTAATAATATTTTTGACAATCATTATATTTCAGAATCATCAACTAATATAATGGCTAATGCTGGAGATCCAACTTATCTTGGTGTTCACACTGGAAACAGAGCCTTCCCTGGGTGGGGAAGAACTTGGAATTTAGGATTCAGATATAATTTCTAATATTACGTTTTATTACAATAAAAAAGCCTCTTTATAATAAAGAGGCTTTTTTATTTAATATCCTTAATCTTTAATTGAGTAGTGGTTTTTCCATTCCATGTATTTTGATCAATATTATAGACCATAGAAAATGGGGAATCAGGTTTAATTATATTAGATTTTTCTGATAACCAAAAACCGATTGCCGAAATTGAATTTTGTTGGTTTTGTTGTACTGAAAGCTTGATATGTTCTTTATTTTTTCCAACTTTTTTTACAGTACCATCTAAAACAAGTTCGTCCGATAGAAATGAGGGGGTTCTGTTTCCGGGACCAAAAGGTTCAAATTGATTTAAAATTCTATAAAATTTAGGAGTTATTGATTCTAATTGAATCTTAGATTCAATTCTGATTTCTGGCTCTGGTAGTTTTTTAACATCGTTGGACACAGCTTTTTCAAAACACTCTTTGAAGTGATTATAGTTTTTTTCTTTTATTGTTAATCCAGCAGCATATTTGTGCCCCCCAAATTGCAAAATATATTTTTTACATTGTTCTAAAATTTTATATAAATCTATGTTTTTGATTGATCTTGCAGAAGCAGTTAAATTTCCATCTTCAGATTTACAAAAAACAACGGTAGGCTTGTAATGTTTTTCAATTAGCCTAGAAGCTACTATTCCTATCACTCCCCTGTTCCATGACTTGTCAAAAACTACTGTTGAAAAAACGTCTTGATTACTTGATTTGTTAATTTGTTCTAAAGCTTGTTCTGTTATTTTTTTTTCTATTTCTCTTCTTTCAGTGTTTAGTTTTTCTATTTTTTTACATAGTTTATCTGCTTTCCTAAAATCCTCTTCTAATAAAAGTTCTAGTGATAAAGAGGCGTGAGCGATTCTCCCTGAAGCATTAATCCTTGGTGCAACATAAAACATTAAATCGCCAATATTAAATTCCTTTTTCATATTGTTCTTTAATATACAGTGCATACCCATTCTTGGATTAGAGTTTATAATCTGCATCCCCAAATGGGCTAATGTTCTGTTTTCATCAACAATAGGAACTATATCTGCTGCAATAGCTAAGGCTACAAGGTCTAAATAATGAATTATCTTTTCGATTTCTAATCCTCTTCGAGAATTAATTGCTTGAACCAATTTAAATCCTACTCCGCAACCACATAATTCTTTAAAGGGATAGTTACAATCTCTTCTTTTGGGGTTTAAAACTGCTAAAGCATTTGGCATGATTTCGCTAGGATTATGATGGTCACAAATAATAAAATCAATTCCTTTTTTTAAAGCATATTCAACTTGAGAGTTTGCTTTTATTCCACAATCAAGAGCAATAATGAGTTCTTGTTTGTTCTTGCTTGCCAAATCAATAGCTTTTAAAGAAACACCATATCCCTCGCTGTTTCTATCTGGGATATAAGTAGAAATATCTGCACCTATTTCTTTTAAATAGGTGCTTAAAAGAGCTATAGAGGAAGTCCCGTCTACATCGTAATCTCCAAAAATCATAATAGACTGCTTCTGTTCAATTGCTTTTAAAATTCTATTTACAGCAACATCCATATCCATCATTAAAAAAGGGTCATATAATTGGCCTAGGTTAGGTCTAAAAAAATCTTTAGCTTGATTAAAAGTTTTGATTCCTCTGTTGACTAGCATAGAAGAAATCACTGGATCTACATTAAGTTCTTTTGAAAGGGCCTTAATAGTTGATTTATCTACGTTTTCTTCAATTATCCAATTCATTTTATTTTCCTTTTCCTTCAACAACAATAACATATTCCCCTTTGGGTTTCTTGGTGGTGTAAAGTTGTATTATTTCTTTTAGAGATCCTCTTGAAGTCTCTTCATAAAGTTTTGTTAGTTCTCTAGAGACAGAAATTTTTCTATCTGAACCAAAAGAAATTTCAAAATCTAAAAGAGTCTTTACTAATTTGTGTGGGGATTCGTAAAATATCATGGTTCTTGATTCAGAACTAAGAATAGAAAGTCTTGTCTTCCTGCCTTTTTTAATAGGTAAAAATCCTTCAAAAATAAATTTATCAGCAGAAATTCCGCTTACCATTAAAGCAGGGATTAGAGCCGTGGCTCCTGGCAAACACTCTACCTCAATACTATTTTCTAAAGATGTTCTAAGTATTAAAAATCCTGGATCTGAAATTCCTGGTGTACCAGCATCAGAAATAACGGCTACATTATTACCTTCTTTAATTTTTTTTACTATAATTTCAACTTCTTTGTGTTCGTTAAATTTATGATGTGATCGTAACTGAGATTTAATCCCTAAATGATTTAATAGTTTTTTACTTCTTCTTGTGTCTTCGCATAAAATTAAATCTACATCAGTTAAAACCTGTATCGCCCTTATAGTAATGTCATCTAAATTTCCTATTGGGGTAGGTACAATATATAGTTTTGCCATGTTGAATTAATTTTTAGACCTTTGTATAATCAATAAAGTTAACTACTTTGAAAACAATATCAATAAGTTTAAAATGAAAGTGAATAAGAAAGTTTCTAAAGGAAAAATTGAGGTTATTTGCGGATCTATGTTTTCTGGGAAAACAGAAGAATTAATTAAACGGATTAAAAAAGTGGAATTTTCAAATGAAAATTTTATTGTTTTCAAACCCATAACTGATTCTAGAAACCCTATTGATAAGATTATTTCTCATGCAAAAAACGAGATTTCATCGAAATTAGTTAAAAACTCTAATGATATTCTTGATTTATCAAAGAATTATAAAGTTATAGGAATTGATGAAGCGCAATTTTTTGATCAAGACTTAGTTTTAGTTTGTAATAAATTAGCAAATAGTGGCTGTAGGGTTATTGTTGCAGGATTAGATATGGACTATAAAGGGATTCCATTTGGACCCATGCCAAATTTAATGGCTTGTGCTGAAGAGGTCACAAAAGTTCACGCTACATGTGTTGAAACAGGGGAACTTGCAAGCTTTAGTTTTAGAAAAATTGAAAATGAAAATTTAGTAATGGTCGGAGAAAAAAAAGAATATGAGCCCCTCTCAAGAAATGCTTTTTTTAAAAAAATGAAGGGAAAGAAAAAAATAAATAATGATTAATCAAGAAACTGTTGTTGAAATTAATTTATCTAATCTTAAAAAAAATCTTGATTTTTTAAAATCTAAAATTAGAAAAGAAACTCTTGTTATGGCCGTTGTAAAGGCTTTTGCATATGGATCTGATTCTACAATAATTTCTAAAAAATTAGAAAAAGAAAAAATAGATTATTTAGCTGTTGCCTACACTGTTGAGGGAATAGAGCTTCGTGATAAAGGAATCACAACTCCAATTCTTGTTCTACATCCACAAATTAACGATTTTGATAAAATTATAGATTTTGAACTTGAGCCAAGCATTTATTCTTTTCGAGTTTTAAAAGCTTTTATGAGCTCCAAACAATTAACTAAAAACTATCCTTTTCAAATAAAATTTAATACCGGATTAAACCGCTTGGGCTTCAATGAAAACCAAATAGATAAACTGATATTATCACTAAAAAACCTTAAACCTAATTTTATATTTTCTCACTTAGGAGCTTCTGAAGATGTATTAGAAAAATCTTTTACTAATGAACAAATAAAAAAATTTATATTCATTTCGTCTGATTTTGAAAATAAGATTGGTAGAAAAATCAAGAAACATATTTTAAATACTTCTGGAATTCTAAATTTTTCAGAAGCGCAGTTTGAAATGGTACGAACAGGTATTGGTTTATACGGGTTTGGCAATGATTCTAAGTTCAATGATAATCTAAAACCAGTTATCAGTCTAAAAACTATTATTTCTCAAATTAATCATATAAAAAAGGGGGAATCGGTTGGCTACAACAGAGGTTTTCTATCAAAAAAATCAATAACTACGGCCACACTACCTATCGGTCATGCTGATGGAATAAACAGGCAATATGGTAACGGCAAAGCAAGTGTTATGGTGAATGGAAAATCAGCTTTAATTATAGGTAATATCTGTATGGATATGATGATGATTGATATTTCTAATATTATTTGTAATGAGGGTGACGAGGTTATAATTTTTGATGATAAAAATGTTTCAGCTGAAGAGTTCACAGAATCTGCAGGAACAATTTCTTATGAAATTTTAACAGCTTTATCAAAAAGAATCAAAAGAGTCGTTATTAATTAATTGTTTTGTTTTTAACAAAAATTTCTAATAATGATTTAAAACAGTTTATAATTTTTGTTTCTGCTGTAATAATTAATTTTGCTAATTAAATATTTTTATGAAAATTGCTATAGTAGGTGCGACTGGAATGGTAGGAAATGTTATACTTGAAATTATAAAAGAGCGTAATTTTCATTTCGATGAATTATTTCTTGTAGCGTCTAAAAGTTCGATTGGTAGAAAAATTGATTTCTTAAACAAAACATATGATGTAATCGGAATTGAAGAGGCTCTTTTACAGGTTCCTGATATCGCTATTTTCTCAGCTGGTGGAGAAACTTCATTAAAATGGGCTCCAAAATTCTCAGAAATTGGAACTACAGTAATTGATAACTCCTCTGCCTGGAGAATGGATAATTCAAAAAAATTAATTATTCCTGAAATAAACGGGTCTAGTCTAGATGCTGGTGATAAAATAATCTCTAATCCTAACTGCTCTACTATTCAAATGCTAATGGTTTTAGCCCCAATACATGAAAAATTTAAAATAAAAAGAGTGGTAGTTTCAACTTATCAATCGGTTACTGGGTCAGGTGTGAAAGCTTTAAATCAATTGAATAATGAATACAATGGTAAAAAGGGTGAAATGGCGTATAATTATCCTATACATCAAAATGTAATCCCTCATTGTGACGATTTCCTTCCAAATGGTTATACAAAAGAAGAAATGAAGTTATCAAACGAAACTCACAAAATACTTGATTCTAATATAAAAGTTAGTGCAACAGCAGTAAGGGTCCCTGTAATTGGAGGGCATAGTGAATCCATTAACCTTACACTATCTAATTCATTTGAAATTTCAAATATTATTCAACTATTAAGCAATATTCCAGGTTTAGTTTTAAAAAATGATTCCGCTAGTTTAGAGTATCCCATGCCTCTGTTTTCTAAGGGAAAAGATGATGTGTTTGTCGGTAGAATAAGAAAAGACTTTTCTGAAAAAAACAGTTTAAACCTATGGGTAGTTGCTGACAACCTTAGAAAGGGTGCCGCAACAAATGCAATTCAAATTGCTGAATATCTTATAGAAAAAAAAATTCTTAATTAAGGCTGTTTTATTTCAAAGTCGTCCATAAACTTAGTTGTATAGTTCCCTTTAATATAATTAGGATCATCCATTAATTGTCTATGAAAAGGAATGGTTGTTTTAATGCCTTCTATTACAAATTCGTCAAGAGCTCTTTTCATTTTTTGAATGGCTTCCCCTCTATTTTGTGCTGTAACTATTAATTTCGCGATCATAGAATCATAATTTGGAGGAATCGTATATCCACTATATACATGAGTATCTAGTCTAACTCCGTGTCCTCCTGGAAGATGAAGATTTGTAATTTTTCCTGGCGAAGGTCTAAAGTCTGTAAATGGATCTTCAGCATTTATTCTGCACTCAATAGAATGAAGTTTAGGAAAATAGTGATTGCCTGAAATCTTTATTCCAGCGGCTACTTTGATTTGTTCTTTAATAAGGTCATAATCAATAACCTGTTCTGTTATGGGGTGCTCAACCTGAATTCTTGTGTTCATTTCCATGAAATAAAAATTCCTATTCTTATCTACTAAAAACTCAATCGTTCCAGCTCCCTCATATTTTATAAATTCAGACGCTTTGACGGCCGCTTCTCCCATTTTATCTCTCAATTTATCTGTCATAAAAGGAGACGGAGTTTCTTCGGTAAGCTTTTGATGTCTTCTTTGAATCGAACAGTCTCTTTCTGACAAATGACAGGCTTTGCCAAATTTATCTGCCACAATTTGTATTTCTATGTGTCTAGGATTTTCTACTAATTTTTCCATATACATTGAGTCATTACCGAAAGAAGCCTTGGCTTCTTGCTTAGCGCTTTCCCATAACTCTAAAAAATCCTTTTCATTCCAAACCGCTCTCATTCCTTTTCCTCCTCCTCCTGCTGTAGCTTTAATCATCACAGGATACCCAATCTTTTTGGCAATTTTTTTGGCATCTTCAAATGAATCTATAATCCCCTCAGAACCTGGAATTGTAGGAACTCCCGCTGCCTTCATTGTTGATATTGCTGAAGCCTTATCCCCCATTCTGTCTATCATATCAGCAGAAGCCCCAATAAATTTAATTTTGTGCTCTTCGCAAATTTTAGAAAAACGTGAATTTTCAGATAAAAACCCATAACCTGGGTGAATTGCATCTGCATTTGTTATTTCGGCAGCGGCAATTATATTAGGGATTTTTAGATATGATTCTGAACTATTAGCTGGGCCAATGCACACTGCTTCATCTGCAAATTTTACATGTAAACTTTCTTGATCAGCAACTGAATATACGGCAACAGTCTGAATCTCCATTTCTTTACAGGTCCTTATTATTCTTAACGCTATTTCCCCTCTGTTGGCAATTAATATTTTTTTAAACATTTTGTTTTTTTATGTACTAATTAACTTAAGAAGGGTCTAATAAAAATAAAGGCTGGTCAAATTCCACAGGAGAGGAATCGTCTACTAAAATTTTGACGATTTTTCCAGAAAATTCTGATTCGATTTCATTGAAAAGTTTCATTGCTTCAATTACACATAAAACATCTCCTTCAGAAATTAAATCTCCATTTTCAATGAAATTAGCTTTGTCTGGCGATGGTTTTCTGTAGAAGGTCCCAATAATTGGAGATTTGATTGTTATCAAATGACTATCCTCAGAAATGTTATCTTGCTCTAATCCAGATTCAAGATTTGCTTCCGTGGAAGGTGTTGAAACAGATTGTGAGACAATCCCTTGTGGTTCTGCATAAACAATTGGCTTAGAACTTAAACCGGTTTTTATTGCAATTTTTAAGTCTTTAGATTCAATTTTGACTTCACTTACGCCTGATTTAGCTACGAATTTAATTAATTGTTGTATGTCTTTTATATTCATAATATTTGATTTATTAACTGTTATATGCCCACTTTAAGAATGATGCTCCCCACGTAAATCCGCCACCAAAAGCAGCAAAGATTATGTTATCTCCCTTTTTAAACTGGTTTTCATAATCAGATAATATCAGAGGGATTGTTGCTGCGGTAGTATTGCCGTATTTCTCAATATTCATTAGTACCTTAGAGTTTTTTATTCCCATTCTATTGGCTGTTGCATCGATAATTCTTTTATTAGCTTGATGAGGGACTAAATAATTTATGTCTTCATTTGAAAGATTATTTCTTTGCATAATTTGATAAGAGGCCTCCGACATATTTGAAACTGCATATTTAAAAACACTTTTACCGTCTTGGAAAAGAAAATGTTTTTTGCTTTGAACTGTTTCAATTGAGGGTGGCATTACAGAACCTCCTGCTTCAATCTTAAGGAATTGCCTTCCTATTCCGTCGGAACGTAAAAATTCATCTTGCATTCCAAGCCCTTCTTCATTGGGTTCGAATAAAACCGCAGCTGCTCCATCTCCAAAAATAATACAAGTATTTCTGTCTGAATAGTCAACAATTGAAGACATTTTATCAGCACCAATTAAAATAATTTTTTTATATCTACCAGATTCGATATAAGAAGATGCAACAGACATCCCATATAAAAAACCAGAGCAGGCAGCCTGTAAATCATATCCAAAAGCATTAATTGCACCAATTTGTGTTGCCACATGAGCAGCCGTAGCACTTACGTGCATATCTGGAGTTACTGTAGCTACAATAAACATATCTACGTCAAGTGGATTTATATTGTTTTTATTTATAATTTGATTTGCGGCATTAATTGCCATGAAAGAAGTTCCTATTCCTTTATCTAAAATTCTCCTTTCTTTTATGCCGGTTCTTGCTAAAATCCATTCGTCATTTGTGTCTACCATCTTTTCTAAATCATAATTATTTAGAACATTTTTAGGCAAATAAGAACCAACTGCTGTAATAGAACCAAAAGTTTTTTTCAAACTAAAAAGTATGATTTATAATCAAAAATGGGGAAAAAATGACAAAAAATAGCAAAAAATGGCAAAAAATGGCAAAAAACTAGATTTTAAGACTAAGCTTCTACTTCTACTGAATTGTCAATCAAGACTTTGCCTCTATAATATAATTTGTCTTCATGCCAATGAGCCCTATGATACAAGTGGGATTCGCCGGTAGTTTTACATGTTGCAATTTGAGATTCTGCTACCTTATAATGTGTTCTCCTTTTATCTCTTCTAGTTTTAGAAATTTTTCTTTTAGGATGTGCCATAATCTATTATTTATATTAAGTCCTTTAATTTATCCCACCTTGGGTCAATTTTAGGACTATTTTTTTGTAAGTCTAATTCGTATTTTTTGAGCCTGTTTAAGGTTTCTGATTCTAAAGAACCGTCTTCTACACCAGGATGAATTATTTTTATTGGCAAAGATAACACTATCATTTCATATAATTGTTGTGAAATCTCTAATTGATAAGATCCTTTGGGTAAAATCAACAATTCGTCGTTATCGTTGTTAAGTTTTGAGCCAAATTTAACAACTAAATTGATTGATGAAGTTTGTGAATAGTCAAATGGTTCATTAGAAACAAAACAATTAATATTTATTATACCTTTTGAAGAAAAATTTAGCTCTAATAAATTTGATTTTTTAATCAACTCAACATCTACTGATATATTACAACTATTAAAATCGTCATAACCAAAATGCTCAAAGATTCTGTTGTCTAGCTTAAAGTCAAATTTATGGGTGCCCTCTTTGAGCCCAGTAAAATTTATAACATATTGATTTAAGAAATGCATCAATTTTTCTTTTCAGATGGCGAATATAAGAAATTTTCAAAATAGACGAATCTAGTTTTCTAAGCTTTTAATTTATTATTATAAACTCTTTTTTTAAAAATTTCTATTCCATTAAAGATTGCGTTTTTAAAAGAAGATGGGGAAGCTATATTTTTTCCAGCAATATCATACCCTGTACCATGGTCTGGAGAAGTTCTTACTCTGTTTAAGCCTGCGGTAAAGTTTACACCTTCTCCAAAAGTAAGTGTTTTAAATGGGATCAAACCTTGATCGTGGTAAATTGCCAAAACAGCATCGTATTTTTTATAAAAATTGGCTCCAAAAAAACTGTCGCTTGAAAATGGCCCAGAAATTAAAGTTCCAGATTTTGATATTTCAATTAAAGTTGGCTTTAAGATTGCGTCGTCCTCATCTCCAATTATTCCTCCATCGCCGACGTGAGGGTTAATTGACAATACTGCAATCTTAGGCTTTATAATTCCAAAATCTACTTTTAAAGATTTTTCCATTATATATATTTTCTTTTTTATTTTTTCAGGACTTATATTAGAAATAATTTCTTTTAAAGAAACGTGGTCTGTTAACAGTCCTATTTTTAATTCATCACTAACCATAAACATCAAACTTTCTCCTGATAATTTATTTGACAAATAGTCTGTATGGCCTGGGAAATTAAATTTATCGCTTTGTATGTTCTGTTTATTTATAGGTGCTGTAACTAAAACATCTATATGGGTTTCTTTTAATGATTTTGTAGCAGCTTCTAATGACTTATAAGAAAGCTCTCCTGATTTTTTAGTTGGTTTCCCAAATTGTATTTCAAAGGAATCTTCCCAAACATTAATTACGTTTAGCTTTCCTAAAACAGGCTTATCACTAGTACTGATTTTATGAAATGCTAAATCAATATTAAATATTTTTTTTTGAGATGATAGTAGCTCTTCGTTTGAAAAAATAATAGGGGTAAAAAACTCTAGAATTCTTTTATCTTTCAGTGACTTTAAAATTATTTCGATTCCTATTCCATTGGGGTCTCCGCAAGAAATACCTACTATAGGCAGTGAATTATCTTTCATAAGTATTTATAGGATTTATCACTATTTTTACAACACTAAATATATATAAATTAAAGAATATGTTTACAGGAATTATTGAAACAATAGCCGTCATTTCTAAAATTGAAAAAAAAAAAGGAAACTTAAACATTACTTTGAAGAGTAGTCTTACAGCTACATTTAAAATTGACCAAAGCATATCTCATAATGGAATTTGTCTTACTGTTGTATTTATAAAAAATAATGAATATGTTGTTACTGCAATTGACGAAACCATTCAAAAGAGTAGCATAGGTAGTTGGAGAGCTGGAGATCTTATTAATCTTGAAAGAGCTATGAAAATTGGAGATAGACTAGATGGGCATATGATTCAGGGGCATGTAGATCAAATAGGGAAATGTTCTAAAATTATTCAAAAAAACGGTAGCTGGATCTTTACAATCCAATACGCTAAATCGAACAATATTACTGTAGAAAAAGGTTCAATAGCTATAAATGGAATAAGTTTAACGGTTGTAAATTCTAATGAGAGTGATTTTAGTGTAGCGATTATTCCTTATACCTATGAGCATACTAATTTCAAAAACTTAAATACTGGAGATAGTGTTAATCTTGAGTTTGATATCCTTGGAAAATATATTGCAAAAATGCTGTCTAAGTCTAATTAATATTACATTTTAATTATCCAAAGTAATGGATTAACAGGTGTGGTGTTTTGAAAAACACTAAACTGAATTGTAGATTTTCCATTTGAATTATTAGTAAAAACCTCTCCAATATTCTGACCTGAAAACACCTTATCTCCTTTTTTAACATATACCTTTGAAAGATTTTTATATGCAGTAATGTATTTCCCGTGCTGTACTAATATGGTTGGATTACCTCCTTTAAACTGAAGGACAGAAAGTATTGTGCCATCAAAAACAGTTCTAACTTTTTCTTTATCAACTGTAGCAATTATTATCCCGTTACTTATAATTTTAGCTGTCTTTACTACTGGATGTGGTTGGGTTCCAAATTTTTGAATTACAACACCTCGAATTACCGGCCAAGGCAACTTTCCTTTATTTAGAGTAAAGTTTTTGGATAATTCCAATGCTTCTGGTGTAAGGCTAAAATTGGTAGATTTATTTTTTTCTTTATTAGATTTTGCAATAGCTTCTCTTATAAGTCTTTCTATCTCTTTATCAATTTCTAAACTAGTCTTCTGTTTTTGAGCAATTTGATTTATATACTTTTTTTCTTTTTTTCTTAAATCGTCTGCTATAGTGTTTGACTCTTTTTTTTCATTCTCTAAAGATTTTTGAACTAATCTATTATTTAGCAGCAGGTCTTCTTTATTAATTTTTTGAGATTTTAATTCTTTATTTACTTGTACTATTTCACTAACTAAGGATGAAATTTTCATAGCTTGGTTTTTTCTAAAAAGAGTGAATTGTTTAATATACTGAACCCTTTTGTAAGCCTGAAAAAAACTTTCAGAAGACAACAAAAACATGAGTCTGCTTTTACCAGATTTAGTTTTATAAGATTTGAGTATCATGTCTTGATACGCTTTTTTTACTTCCAATAAGTCGCTTTCTAATGCTTTTTCTTTTTGTATGTTTTGTTTTATTTCCCCACCTAACAAGTTAATTTGCTGATTGGTCAACTTAACTAATTCTTCCTTCCTTTGGATTTTAAAACTTAGATTTTCAATATCGCTGTATACTGCTTTTTTTTTCTTTTTATTACTAAAAAGAAGTTCGTTTATAAATTTGATTTCCTTCTCGATTTGAGTTCTTTTTAATTCTAATTGCTCTTTTTTATTTTTTTGGGAAAACCCTAAATTTATAAATAATAGCACGAAAAAGTAAACTGAAAAAAATTTAAATCTATTTAAAAAAATCATAATTTAATTTCTTTGTAGCCTTTTGGAATTAAAAAGGGGAAAGCCCCATTTTTCTCTGATTTATTTACTTTTAGGTTAAGTAAAATTTTAAGATCTTTTCCCTTGCGGTATGCAGATATATTTACTTTTTGGGGCAATAGATATCCCTGACTAAGTTTATAATTCTCATATTCAATAGTCAGTTTTGTTTCGTTTGTAGTTATAGCTTGGCTTCTGAGGGTTAAGTCTAAAGGATTAAACTTATAGTAAAAAGTAGTGTTACTTTCTTTTGAGTATGCTTGTAAAATATAGTTTTTTTCATCTATTTGTTGTTTCCACCTCATTTTATTTAAATCAGCTACAGGCTGACCCAAAAGTATATTTTGAAAAGATTGTAAATTGAGTTTATAAGTTAATAATTGAGAAAGGTATTGGTAATTACCAACATAATAGGATCGATTTATTTTTTCATAAAAACTTATATTATCTTTTGTCAATAAACCTTTAAATAATGGTATAAGAAAGGATCCACTAACTAATATTTTTTCGTTTTTCTGTATTCTAATTCCTAAATTAAACTGACTGGAAGAGTTATTATCAATAATAGTTGCTTGTGACCTAAGTGCTAAAAAATTGTAAATCGGTTTTCTTTCATCAATTTGATTAATTAAATTTTTTGTTGAAATTTTATTAAAATCAGATGAATTTTCTACTTTTTTCAAAGGCTTACACCCAAGTAATAATAATGAAAGGAAAAGAATAGCTTTTTGCATTTTAAGCAAGTTAAATTAACTCGCTGAAATCTCCAATATTTATTTCTTGACCTGTCCCGTCATATTGACAATTATTTCCAATCATAGATTTTTTAATATTTGCATTTCTAATCTTGGAATTATCTTGAATTATACTATTTGAAATTATTGAGTCCAATACTTCCGATTCAAAGCCAATAGAAACATGAGGGCCAATAGTGCTGTTTTTAATAACCGTACCCTCCGATATAAAGCAGGGTGGAATAATTATTGAATTAATTAAATTTGATTTTTTTGATATTAATTCTATACCATCTTCTTTTAAAAAAGTCAACATAGATTTATTGGCAATAATACATTTTTTTACATCTCCACAATCCAACCATTCGCTAACCTCTCCAACAGAAAATATTTTTCCTTCTTTCATCATGTCTAACAATCCATCATTTATTTGGAATTCACCAGAGTTAGTCTTTTTATTGGCAATTACTAATTCAAGTTTATCTCTTAATTGAGATATTTCTTTAAAATAATACATTCCTATAACCGCTAAATCTGAAATGAACTCTATTGGTTTCTCTACCAAATCAATAATTTGATTACTTGAATTTAACTTTACAACTCCGTATGATTCAGGATTATCTACTTGTTTAGTCCAAATAACCACATCAGATTTTTTGTCAAAGTTTTTATCTACTTTAATTAATGTGTCGGGGTATATTACAATCGCACTTCCACTTAATGATTCTTTTGCACACATGATTGCATGTCCTGTACCAAGAGGATTTAGTTGCCTATATATTATAGCTTTTGAATTGTGTTTTTTTGCTAAATCCTTTAAGTCAAATACTACTTTTTTATCAAAAAATAAAGGATCCCCAATTATAAAAACCATCTCTTCAATTGGTTCATTAATTAACTTGACGGTGTCTTTAACTAATTGAAATAATATTGGGCTTCCCGCTATTGAAACAAGAGGCTTAGGGGTTGTTAGTGTCTGTGGCCTTAGTCTTGACCCTCTTCCAGCCATGGGTATGATTATTTTCATTTTATCTAATTAATTCCTGTACTTCCAAATCCTTTATTTCCTCTTTTAGAATCTTCTAATGTTTCTGTAACACTCCACTTTATAGTTTCGTGTTTAGAAATAACTAATTGTGCTATTCTATCTCCTGATTCAATTGAAAAATTTTCGTTTGACAAATTGATTAATATAACTCCTATTTCACCTCTGTAGTCTGCGTCTATTGTCCCAGGTGAATTTAATACTGTAATCCCTTTTTTTAATGCCAAACCACTTCTTGGTCTGACCTGTGCTTCAAAGGTTTTTTCTAATTGAATATAAAGACCAGTCTTAACTAAAATTCTTTCCTGAGGTTTTAAAACTATAGGATTTTCTAAAAAAGCTCGAATATCCATTCCTGCTGACAAAAGGGATTCATAGCTTGGTAAGGAATTAGAAGATTTATTGATTACTTTAACAATCATATAAATTATAATTTAAATAAAACATTCAAATAAACAACCAAGAACTTTTAATTATTTAAGGCTTCCGCTCCACCCACTATTTCCAAAATTTCATTAGTAATAGATGCCTGTCTTGCCTTGTTGTAAGTAAGTTTTAGTTCGTCTCTAAGTTCAGAAGCATTATCGGTTGCTTTATGCATTGCTGTCATTCTAGCGCCATGTTCACTGGCGAAAGAGTCTCGAACTGCTTTAAATAATTGCATTTTCAAAGACTTTGGGATTAAAGTGCTAACAATGGCTTCTTGAGAGGGTTCAAAAATATAATCTTTGTTTTCAGAATCCTCTCTCTGGTTTTCTGGAATAGGCAAAAACTGTTCTGATTTAATAATTTGAGTTGCAGCATTTTTAAAACTATTGTAAATTATTTCCATGTGATCGTACTTTTGATCTATGAAAAGAGACATTAGTTGTTCGGCTATTAAAGAAACGTTTTCGTAATTTAAGTTGTCAAATAAATCACTATCATTTTCAATTATTTTTTCTGATTTAGATAAAGAGTCGTTAATTTTTTTTCCGATGGTTAGAAAATGAATATTGGAGTTTTGGAATTCTTCTTTTGACTTAAATTTATTGACTTCCTTAAATATATTTGCATTAAACGCCCCACAAAGACCTCTATTAGAGCTAACTGCAATAACAAGGATGTTTTTTGCTTTTCTTTTTTGGCCAAATGATTTGTCACCTGAGGAATTACTAAAACCGCTCATTAATTCAGAAAGCTTATTTGAATAAGGTCTCATTGCGATTATTGCGTCTTGTGCCTTTTTTAATTTTGCAGCAGAAACCATTTTCATAGCACTAGTTATCTGCATTGTAGAGGATACAGAGCTAATTCTAATTCTAATTTCTTTTAGGTTCGCCATTGTCGATTATTAATAGGTTGAACTTAGTTCTTCCGCTGTTTTTGTCAAAACAGCAACAACATCATCAGTAAGTTTACCTGACTTAATAGTCTCCATAGTTTTTTTATGTTTTAAATTTAAAAAATCTATGTATTTTCTTTCGAACTCTTTTATTTTATCTACTGGTACTTTTTTAAGTAAATTTTTAGATCCTGCAAAAATAATTGCTACCTGATCCTCAACCGAAAAAGGGTCATTTTGAGCTTGTTTTAAAATTTCTACATTTCTCTTCCCCTTTTCTATTACATTTAGAGTAGCATCGTCTAAATCCGACCCAAATTTCGCAAAAGCCTCTAGCTCTCTAAATTGGGCTTGATCTAATTTTAATGTTCCTGAAACTTTTTTCATGGCTTTAATCTGAGCAGAACCTCCTACTCTAGACACAGAAATTCCAACGTTAATTGCTGGTCTAACCCCAGCGTTGAATAAGTTAGATTCCAAAAATATCTGACCATCAGTAATGGAAATTACATTAGTTGGAATATAGGCAGAAACATCCCCTGCTTGAGTTTCAATAATTGGTAGAGCTGTTAAAGAACCTCCTCCTTTTACAATTGGCTTAAGAGAATCTGGAAGGTCGTTCATGTCTTTTGCAATACCATCATCTGCAATAACTTTTGAAGCTCTTTCTAACAGTCTAGAGTGTAGATAAAAAACATCTCCTGGATAAGCTTCTCTTCCTGGGGGACGTCTTAGAAGTAAGGATACTTCTCGGTATGCCACTGCTTGTTTGGACAAATCATCATATACTATAAGAGCAGGCCTTCCGGTATCTCTAAAAAACTCTCCAATAGCTGCTCCAGCAAAAGGAGCGTAAACTTGCATTGGCGCTGGGTCTGAAGCATTAGCCGCAACAATAGTTGTATAAGCCATAGCTCCCTTATCCTCTAGAGTTTTTGCTATTCCTGCAACAGTGGAGGCTTTTTGCCCTATCGCTACATAAATACAATAAACTGGCTCACCAGCCTCATAAAATTCTTTTTGATTTAAAATAGTATCAATACAGACTGTTGTTTTCCCAGTTTGACGATCTCCAATAACCAATTCTCTTTGTCCTCTCCCAACAGGAATCATTGCGTCGACAGATTTTATTCCTGTTTGTAAAGGTTCATTTACGGGCTGTCTAAAAATAACTCCAGGCGCTTTTCTTTCAAGAGGCATTTCATAAAGCTTACCTTCAAGATTTCCCTTACCATCAATAGGCTTTCCTAAAGTGTTTACTACTCGGCCCACAATTTTCTCGCCTACATTAATAGATGCAATTCTTTGAGTACGTTTTACTGTGTCGCCTTCTTTAATTTCTTTTGAAGGCCCCAACAAAACAACTCCAACGTTATCTTCTTCGAGGTTAAGAACTATTCCTTCTAAACCAGAGTCAAACTGTACTAGTTCTCCATATTGAACATTGGATAGACCGTACACTCTTGCTATACCGTCTCCAACTTGCAAAACTGTTCCCACTTCATCCAAAGTAGCGGAAGCGTCGAGTCCGGCTAGTTGTTGTTTTAAAATTGCTGAAACTTCAGCAGGCTTAATTTCTGCCATAATCTATGATATTGATAGGTTTGTGTTTTTATTAAATTCTTGCTTAATATTTTTTATTTGTTTTTAAAACTAGCGTTGTATTCTATATCGCCTACCCTTAAAACAAACCCTCCTACTAAGCTTTTATCGACCTTGTTAATTAAAGTCATTTTTTTGTTTGTTAACTTAGATGTTGTCTCTAAAATTTGATTTTCTAATTCCTTGTTCAAGGGAACAGCTGTTGTAACCGTAGCTGATTGTATTCCTTTAAAATCCTTATATCTTTCAATATATTTCAGGGCAACAATATCTAGAATATTCATCCTATTATTCTCAAATAAAACATTTATCAAACTTAAGCCAAGAGTCCCTAATTGTTTGAATATTAAGTTTAATGAGCTTAGCTTGATGCTGTTTTTAATCACTCTGCTTTCCACCATATGTTTCAACTCAATGTTGTTGGCAAAAGTGTTTTTAACCAGCTTCATGTCATTGAAAGTCTCTTCTACACTTTTTTTGTCTAAAGCTTCCATCAGAAGGGCTTTTGCATATCTTATAGCGGCGCGACTTGTTTTCATTTATTTTAGTGTAACATCTTTAACTAATTCCTTAACTAAATTCATTTGAGCTTTGTCTTCTGAAAGTTTTTCTTTTAAAACTTTTTCGGCAATCTCAATAGAAAGATTGGCCACTTGGTTTTTTAAATCTACTATAGCCGAATTCTTTTCGCTTTCGATTGTTTCTTGAGCTTGAATAATGATTTTTTTAGCTTCGTTATTTGCTTCGTTTTTAGCTTCTTCAATTAACTTTTGCTTGATCTCTCTAGCTTCTTTCAGGAGCCCATCTCTTTCTAGTCTGGCTTTTTTTAAAGTCTCCTCGTTGTCTGATTGCAAAGATGCCATTTCTTCCCTCGCTTTTTCTGCAGATTTCAAGGCGCTTCTTATCCCTTCTTCTCTTTCATTAACTGCATCTAAAATAGGTTTCCAAGCAAATTTCTTTAACAAGAAAATTAACAGGACAAAAATAACCGTTTGCCAAAAAAATAAGCCAATCGAAAATTCTGATAAAAGTTTTTCCATTTCTTTATAGTATTAAATTATCTTTTTACAACAGCAAAACTTGTGCTTTGACTGTTGTAAAAAGTTTGCTAATTGGTCTAAAGTGCAAATAATGCAGCAAACCCAATACCTTCCACAAGAGCGGCTAAAATCAAAGCAGCAACTTGAATTTTTCCACTGGCATCAGGCTGGCGACCGATAGCCTCCATAGCTCCTTTTCCAGTTAAACCAATTCCAATTCCAACTCCAATTACTACTAACCCACCTCCTACTAAAGTTAAATCTAAAGCTTCCATATATATATAATTTTAATTAAACATTCTTTTTTATTAATGATCTCCTTCGTGTTCTGCAACTGCAAATCCAAAATATAATGCAGATAACATTGTAAAAATATACGCTTGTAATAACGCTACTAAAATCTCAATAATTGAGATAAAAAATGCCAATACAAACGACAAACTTGAACCAACTAAATTATTGAAAATGAACATTAGCCCAATTAGACTATAAAGCACAATATGACCTGCTTGAATATTTGCGTACAGCCTAATGAGTAATGAAAATGGCTTAATAAAAACTCCTAATAATTCAATAGGAGCAAGTACCACTTTTATTAAAATCGGAACACCAGGCATCCAAAAAATATGGCCCCAATAATTTTTGTTTGCAGTTAAATTTGTTATCAAAAAGGTCAACAATGCTAGTGAAAATGTTACTGCAATATTTCCCGTGACATTAACTCCAAGAGGAGTAAGGCCTAGTAAGTTTAAAAACCAAACAAAAAAGAAAATAGTCAATAAAAAACTCATGTAATTTTTATATTTCTTTTCTCCAATATTTGGAATTGCTATTTCATCTCTAATGTATAAAATGATTGGTTCAAAAAATCTTCCAATCCCTATTGAAATACCTTTGTTCGTTTTAAATGATTTTGCTAGACTAACAAATAACAATAGCATCAATATAGATACTATCATTATTGTTGCAATATTTTTAGTTATTGAAAAGTCTAATGGTTTTTCGTTTAAAGGTTGGTGATTCTCATCATAATTGATTTGCCCAAGCCTATCGGTTTTGTAAATCCTACTGTCATGATACTCTAACTTATAGTAACTCTCCCCACTACTAACCACGCTTTTACCATGTTTAAAATCCGAAGACCAAAAAAACTTAAATCCTTGATCGTATAAAATTACAGGCAAGGGGACTTCAATGTAAACTTTTTCACCTGTTTGTTCGTCTTTCCAAGAAGTAATGGAAAAAGAATGACTGTCTTTTAAATGATGTGTTATGTATTCTTTTATTCCTGATTTAATGTCTCCTTTTTTCTCGTTGTCTTTCTCAAAATTAAGGGGTGTAGAATAACCGTTTGCAAACCCAACAAATAAAGCGACAGCGATTAATAATAATTTTATATAATATTTCAACTTTGAGCCTAAGATTAGGGTTTAAAATAATGCCGCAAATGTAGTGCTATAAACTAAAAAATAAAAATTACTATTATAAAATTTTAATAAAAATTATTAGAATTTATGAAAATCTTCAAACGCAGTTAATTGTTTATTCTTTTTAGCTGCTTTATTAGAATATAAAAAGAAATTATTACTCCAAAAATTGTCACAATAGCTGTAAATAATTTTTCGTAATTAAATATGGAATCTAAATATTTTCCAAGCTTTGCAGATAAAAAAATAGTGGCTCCCATTTGAAAAACCAAACCTATGAAGATTAAAAAAGGATTAGGCTGTTTTTTCAGACGGGGTTTGTTTTTCATCGCTTGACAGAGCTTTCATTTTTTTTGCTCCTTTCATTGAAATATTTGCATCTACATTAGCTCCTGCTTCTATGGCAAGTTTTCCAGCAATAACATCACCTTCAATTCTGGCAGAAGATTTTAAAGAAAGTATTCCAGAAACATCCAAACTTCCTTTAATGCGACCTGCTATGTCGGAATTTGAACAGATTACTTTTCCAGAGACAATCCCTTCTTCTCCTACCACAACTTTTCCTGTGGTATTTATAGTCCCTTCAACATTCCCGTCGATTCTAAAGTCTGCTTGAGAGGTAATGTCTCCAACAATTTTAGTTGTCTTTTCTATTATATCTATTTTGTTAGATTCTCTTGATTGTTGCATAGTATTATTATTTAAACTAAAACCCATAAAATTAATTTTCTTTAGACAAGTCTAATGTCTTGTAAATCAGTATGTTTTTGTATTGGGATGACAAAACTACAAAATTATTTTTTAGTCTTAAAAGAGCAATGTTTTCCTCTAGAAACTCTTTTGTATGATTAGCTTTTTCTTTATTTTCAAGATCCTTGATGACTATAAAAGTTGTGTTGTAGTTATAAACATCTTGAGAAACTCTTGATGAGCCAACCATGAGAGACTTCACTCTTTCCAAAATCTTTTTATTGTACTGCTCTTTTTCAAAAGCAAAAATTAAAAAATATTTTCCAGGAAATATTTTTTTGTTTTTAGATTTCCATTTTTTATTGATTTCCGTATTGATTCTTTGAATCTCTGATTTCTTCTCACTATTTGGATATTTGACAATTAACTCTTTTAAAATTTCATCGTACTTCAAAATCCCCTCCATTCTTCCTACAGAATAAGCTTTTAATAATTCGTAGTCTAGTGCCAAATCTTTATTTTCAATAAAAATTAATTCTTTCTCGACTCGGGATATCACTTGTTCAAACTTTTGTTGATCAAAAAGTAATTGAAGACTATCTAAGTTTTGTCTGAAAACATTTTCTTCAATAAGCAAGTTGTTTGGGTTCTTTAAAATTTTAGAAAACTTCGTGTCAGGAAAATCTTTTATTATTAGGCGCTTTACTTCTTGAGCGCTTTTTTCATCAATTAACTTAAAAAGTTTGAAAAGCAAATAATTAGCTTCTGCCAAAAACTCTATCGTTAAGTCAGGGTCAATAAAGTTTTTTAGACGTTTCTCCACTAATTCGTAATCTTTATATTTAACCAAATAAAGCTCAGTAAGTTTTAAATAGGACTGGTTTTTTAATTTATTGATACTGTCTTTTTGATTCTTGGTCGTGGGAATTAAGGCTAGTAATTCAGTGTTTTGTAATGGAGTTTGTGTCTCCTTTGGTTCTTCTCTTTCTGCTATTTTCTTTTCTTTTTCACCTGAATTAACTGAGCTGGATGTTGAGTTTCTCCAATAGGTTTCTCTTGTCCTGTTTCCCCATAGAGTTTCAAATGAACTTTTACCAAGTTTAACCAAGTTGTCATCGTAAAAATAAAAATTACTTTTTCGAGAACTTGTTCTTCGCATGTTTGAAGGTCTTTTTTCTTTATTTTCATTAAGCCTTTCTTCCCTTATTTTTATTTCTGAAGAATTAATTTGGTTTATAATTTGGTTTAATTTTTCCTTATCATAATAGGAAATTTTAATTAGGCTATCATAAAGCGCAACCTTGTTTTCCAAATCAATAATTTGATTTAATCCTTTTCTTTTTCTCTGAGTTTCCCAAAACAACTTAGACTCTTTATCTAAATTTTTCATGGTGCTATCAAGGTATTTTCCTGCCATTAAATAATCTGAATTTTGAAAATATATTTCAGAAAGCTTTGCGTATCCTTTAGAAAGCAAATCTTTGTCTGAGATGTTTTCTTGTATTGCTTTATTTAAAAACTTTTTTCCCTTTACTATAGAGTTTGAAGAGAAAAGAAGGATTGAATATTGAAAATATATTTTATCTAAAAAGTCCTCGTTCTCATAATTATCAATCATTTTAATAATTTGAGACTCTTTATCTTTAATTTTTATGGTATCATAAACTAAAGTTTTAAGCGTTGCGTTAACAAAAAATTCTCGAGGAATTTTTCTTTTGTAACCGGCAATCTTTTTAAAAATGGTATTTGATGAATCGATTTTAGATTCCTTTTCCAGAAGCTGACCAAGTATGTATAAATACCTTACTTTATTGTTTTTATTTTGCTCTAATTCGGCTGCAGTTTTTAAAGGTTTAATTGCCTTATTTATTTTTTTTAATTGCAAATAGGCCATTGCTAAAGTGGCGCTTGCATAAGCTTTGTTCGCTTTGCTTAGATTCTCTTGTTTTAATAACCCTTCTAATAGTTCAATTGCTAAATTTTCTTGTTCTAAACGAATATTAGACTTTGCTTTCCAAATTACTGAAAGCTGCCACTGTTCATTAATTAACTTTTGTTTGTAAACCTGGTTAAACGCATCTAAAGCTGGTACAAACCTTTGATCGAGGTATCTTGCTTTTCCCAATAATAAATAAGCGTCTGCAATTTTAGGGTTTTGCTGCCTGCCTTCAATCTGCATAGAGTGCTTTTGAATTGTTTTGGCTGCTTTTTCTTCACCTTTTAAAAAATTTGCATTCTCTATTCCATCTACCGTGATGATGTCATTTGATAAGTTTATTTTTTCGATTGGTAAGATCTTCCAGAAATTTTCCTTAAAAGAACTTTGTGTTTCAAGAAGTCCTTGGTCAATAGATTCGTTTCCGTTAAACAAAACATTATAGCTAGAAACAACAGAGTGATAACCTTTATTTAAAGGTTTGTTTTTCTTAGTAGAACAACTAAAAAAAAACAAAATAAATGCCGTTGTATAAATAAACTTTTTCAAACCAATTACAATGTACTACTCAATAACATAAAATAATGTTTTTTATTATCGAAAAGTAAAAATAAATGATTTTCTAGATTTTAAGCCTTGAAATAAGCTTCTAGTTCCTTTAAAGTTTCTGGGCTAGTGTTGATGTCTTTAATTATTTTTCCTTTTTCAAGAAGAACAATTCTCTCGCATACTTCTGTTACATCTTGAATGTCATGGCTGGAAACAAGAATAGTTGTTTTTTTGTTTTTAGATAAATCCTTTAAAATTTGCTTCAACCTAATTTGTGTAGAAGGGTCTAAGTTTGCAAAAGGCTCATCTAAAATAACGACTTTAGGCTCTCCTAAAAGGGCTGCTACGACTCCTGCCTTTTTTTGATTTCCTTTTGAAAGGTCTCTCAAGTATTTTTTCCCACCTAATATCTCACCGTGAAAAAAATCTTCAAATTGATTAACAAATTCATCTACCTCTTTTTTCTTTAATCCCCTTAGTTCTCCGATGAAATAAAAGTACTCTTCTGGCATTAAGTATCCTATTAAAAAGGTGTCGTCTAGAAATGCTGCTGTAAAACTTTTCCAGCCCTCACTTTCCATAACGTCAACTCCATTATTGATCACCCTTCCTGTGGTTGGCTTTATAAGATCTAACAAACAGCTAAACAGGGTTGTTTTTCCAGCTCCGTTATTACCTACTAAACCAAAAGTTTGACCTTCTGGAATGTCTAGGGCTGTTATGTCTAAAACCGTTTGCTTGGAATATTTTTTTGAAATATTTTTTAAAGAGATCATAAAATTAATTTTGTTTATATGCTTTTAAAGTAGAATACTTTTCTGATTTATATGCTTTTATAATAAGGTTAAAAACTGGCTCCTTTAATAAAATTCCTAAAACACCTGTAGCACCAACAATCAAACATCCAATTGAAAATGAATAGAAATAATTTCCTATAGCGAACAAGGCTATAGGAAGAACCATTTGAGGAAGGCTAATTAAAACTGTTTTCATGTTAATGGCCTTTGTCCCGCCAAAAGCCATTTTACTTGAGTCCAAATCAACTGGTGTTTTGGTGTAAGCGCCTGCCCAAAGTGTTAGGTATCCATTCACACCAATATTGTAGAGCCCACCGGCCAATACTGCAAAAATAGCTTCAGTTCCTAAAAACGAGTATATAAAGCATGCTAAAAAGGTTGATATAATTGTACCGATAACAACTAGGGTCCACTTTGATTTTATGTATTGTTTATATTCAATATTTTGACACATCATAAGAGAATAATACTGACTGTCCCAGCTTGGCACGAAAGATCCAAACATAAACAAGAACCCCCCTGAGGTAAATAAATAACCAAAGAAAGCCATCGAGGCAAATAAATAATCATACGAACTAAATAAATCCTCTTGGGAATAAAAAAGGAAACCATAAAACAAGCAAAAAACACCTGCATAAACAGTGCTTCTTGCTCTTTTAGACCTTTTAATTAATCTTAAATCGTTTTTTAAAAAAACAGCTGTTTTCCCAAACCTATCAAGCCAAGAAAAATCTTCCATTTTAGCCTCGTCTGTTTTCTTTTTTAAACCAGTATCTATGTAAAGTCCATTTTTAAAATATTTAAAGACATAAAAATAAAGCCATACTAAAAATATCCAGGGCAATACTGAGTAAATAGGATTAGTATAAAAAGAATAGAAAAAAGTCTGGGAATAAACAGTAAAATCAAAAATAGAATAATACTCTAATATTTTTATAGACACCAATATTCCCCCAATACTATATAAAATTTTATTGTTGTTATTTAATATAAAATTCAAATAATTCGTGATGTATACAATAGATATAATTCCTAGATTCCATCCTATTAATTGGCTGGCGTCGTATTCTTTACTTATTAAAACAAAAGTGAGCGGTATTAAATAGAGAAAGACTATTAAATTAAAAAATGAAAAAACAGATTTTCCAAGAGCATTTCTTACTATTTGTGTTTTTAAAATAGGAGTTAAAAGAAGCGTTTTGACAGAAACAACAGGTATTGACTGAACAAAATACCTCATTACTATTAGGTAAACAAAAGCATAAATAAGCTGTTTATTTATAAAGAGAAAAGGGTCTTCAATCTCAAAGCTTTCTTTTAAAACTTCATAAGTAAGAAACCCTAAAGCTGGAATTATAAAGATAAAATATACAATCCAAAACCATTTGAATATTTTAGTCATTATTTCTGCTCCAATAGATTCTCCTCTAACAAAAGATTTCCACTGTAATTTTAAAAAAGTATAAAACATAAGTTGCTAAGGTATACATTCTTTAAGGAATGTACTTTTGTTTTTTTTTTATGTTTTTATTGATATCTCTTTTATAGTTTTGTATTAACATTTTAAAAATTATTTTTTGCAAAAATTTCATTCTTTAAAAGTTTTAAAAATAAAAGAGGAAACAACAAGTTCAGTTTCTATTTCTTTTGATATCCCGAAAAATCTTAAAGAAAACTATTCTTACGTTTCAGGACAATACGTAACTCTAAGAGCAAAAATTAAAGGAGATTTAGTTTCTCGCTCTTATTCCATTTGTAGCTCTCCAAAAAGCGGTTTATTAAAAGTTGCTATTAAAGCAATTGAGGATGGGTTGTTTTCTAATTACGCAAACGAGGCTCTAAGGCAGGGAGATTTATTGGAGGTTTCAGTTCCTGAAGGCAGGTTTGTTTATAGTGGTTCTGAAAATAAAGAAACCTTGATCGGAATTGCTGCTGGAAGTGGAATTACCCCTATAATGTCTATTGTGAATGATGCTTTGGCTGAAAATGATAAGAACCAGTTTGTGCTTATTTATGGAAATAAAACCATTGGAGACACTATGTTTCATTCCGAAATAGAAGACTTAAAAGGTTCATACCCAGATAGGTTTTTTTGTCATAACATATACAGTAGAGAAAAAACCCAAGGAAGCAAGCATGGAAGAATTGATGCTAGTTTTCTTAATTATTGTATGGATCAACACTCTGACTTAAGTTTTGAAAAGTTTTTCATTTGTGGCCCTGAAGAAATGACCCTTTTTCTGCTAGAGGAATTAAAAAGACTTGGGTATAAAAAAGAAAATCTTTTCTTTGAATTGTTCTTTTCCAAATCCGACTCTGACGATCAGCTTAATTTAGATTCAAAGAGTTCAATAGCAAAGATAACTTGTGATTTTGAAGATTTTGAAATAACTGTTCCTGAAAAAATGACTCTTTTGGATGCCGCTTTAAACCAAAAAATTGATGTCCCATACTCATGTCAGGGTGGGGTTTGCTCTTCTTGTATTGGTAAAATTACTGATGGTTCTGCAACAATGATTCAAAACAATATTTTAACAGATGCTGAAGTAAAAGAGGGGTTGGTTTTAGCATGTCAAGCAATTCCTACATCTCAATCTATTTCTATAGATTTTGATGACGTTTAGGGTTTTCTAAAATTTTCAAAGACCTAACCACAACGTCCCCATAGTCTATTGTTCTCATGACTTCCTCGTACCCTTTTGGAATTTTTTTGCCATAAGCTGACGTTGGAATTTTGGGATATTTTTCCCTGTCGGAAATTAACATGTTTTCAGAAGGAGATAAAAAAGGAGCAAATCCTCCAAATGGATGAGTAAGCCCCCAAAGTGAAATCACCGGGACATCATAGTTTGCGGCTAAGTGGCCGTTGGCCGAGTCCATTGAAATCATTAAATCTAAATTTGATATAATTTCTAACTCGCTATTTAAAGATCCTAAATTATATGCGCCATAAACATTTTGGTATGCATTGGTCCATATCTCTAACTTATTAGTTTCATATTCCCCTTGACCAAATAAAAAAACCTGGTGGTCTCTTTGTAAAAAAGAAACTAGCTTTTGCATTAAATCCAAAGGATATATTTTTCCATTAAAAGAAGCAAAAGGCGCGATTCCTATCCACTTTAAATTAGTTGGAAAATCTTTAGTTTTTTGTTGACAATTGCTACTGATAATTAAAGGGTCTGGAAACTTGTGGCTAGTTAAGTCAATACTAAAGCCTAATCTATTGAAAACCTCACAGTATCTAAATTGGGACGGGGTTAAGGGTTTGAAAATTTTATTTTTATTTCTAAATAATTTTTTCCTCTCAGACCTTTGCTTGTCTATCTGCCTGATTTTAAAAAAATTCATTTTAAAAAGAGCATATAAAAAATTTGACCTAAGTACTGAGTGTAAATCTGCGATGTGAGTTGGGCGTAAGTTTTTTAATTCTTTAAATAAATTAATTAAGCCTTTTATGCCTTTGTATTTTAGCTTAAAATCAACTTCGAAAAAATTAATATTCTCAAATTCTCTAAAAATTGATTTATTAGAGCCTTTACTTACTAGAGTTATTTTAAGATCTGGATATTTGTTGATTAAACATCTTAGCACAGGAACAATCATGGCAACATCTCCCATGGACGAAAACCTTAAAACTAACACATGAGTCATCTTCTGAGTTATTTTTTTGATTTATAAAGTACTGGATTTAAATCTTCGTCATTATACATCTTCATTTGTTTGTAAGTTCTCATGTACTTCTCTCCAGACTCTATGTCTTTTAAAAGTTGATCTATTGCCTTGCAAAGATCTTGGTTTTGCTGATTCAAAATGTCTAATTTTTCCTGGCAATTTTTAACATGAGCTGCGCTTGCGTTGGATCTGGTTGTTTCTTCTGCCATATGAAAAATTTTCAATGATAATATCGAAAGCCTATCAATTGCCCATGCTGGACTTTCAGAGTTGAAGGTTGCTTCTTTTTTAATGTCTACTTTTTTATAAGTGTCCAAAAAATAGCTGTCTATGTATTCTACTAGATCTGTTCTTTGTTGATTTGAGTGGTCAATTGTTCTTTTAAGCTTTAGTGCTGCTATTGGGTCTATTTCTGGATCTCTGATTAAATCTTCTAAATGCCATTGAACTGTGTCAATCCAGTTTTTTTGATAAAGCAAATGTTCTATGTCGTCTTTTTTGTAAGGATTGTTGGCTATTTCATTCACGCTATTTTTAACATGATAATCTTCAATACTTTGATTGAATACTTTTAAACAGAACTTGCTAAACATAAAATATTATTTAGCTCAAATATACTTAATAAGCATAACTTAAAAATTGTATTTATTGTTGAATTAATATTTTGATTTATTACTTTTGCATTAATAATTATTAAATATGAAAGATTTTTTTGGCCTTATTGAATACTTATTTGTTGAAATATTATTCATTCCTCTTGATTTTTTGAGATCCTTAGAGTTAGAAAGTTGGGGGCTTGCTAATTCTATAAACTTTTTGTTTATAATTACTATTTCTTGTGCTTTGACTTACTGGACCGTTCAGCTTGTTGGGTTTTCTAAAACAGGTGAAGAGGACAAAGACCCTTCAGCTCATTCATTTTTATAGATCGAAACCCAGGTCTTTTCTGTAGTATTTACCTTCAAAATCAATAGACTCTATTGTTTTGTAGGACTTTTTAAGAGCAGACTTAAATTCTGTTGACTTGGAGATGACAGAAAGGACCCTCCCTCCACTTGTAACAATTTTGTTGGCCTCTTTTTTTGTTCCTGCGTGAAGAATAAGTGATTCGCAATCTCTATTTAAGCCTTTTATTTCCTTTCCTTTTTGATATTTTTCTGGATAACCCCCAGCAACCAAAACAACATTAGCGTACGAATTTTCGTCTATATCTAAATTAATATTACTAAGTTGTCCACTAGCAGTCTTAACCATTATATCTAGAAAATCGTTTTTTATTCTTGGCAGAACTACTTGAGTTTCTGGATCTCCCATTCTCACGTTATATTCGATTACAAACGGTTCGTCTTTTACCTTAATTATACCAATAAAAAGAAAGCCTACATAATCTATCTTGTCTTTAATAATTCCTCTAAACGAGGGTTTAATGATTTTTTCTTCAATTTTAGAAAGAAATTCTTTCGAAGCAAATGGAACGGGAGATATTGAACCCATTCCTCCTGTGTTTAATCCAGTATCCCCTTCGCCAATTCGTTTATAATCTTTAGCGCTAGGAAGAGTTAAATAGGATTTTCCGTCTAACAAAACAAAACACGACAGTTCGATCCCCTCCAAAAACCCTTCAATAACTACCTTGTGCCCTGACTCACCAAACTTATTTTTAGTAAGCATATTGGAAAGTTCTTCTTTGGCTTTTGAAAGATCTTTTAATATTAAAACACCTTTCCCAGCTGCTGGTCCATCTGCCTTTAGAACGTAAGGAGACGGAATCTTTTCTAAATAATCTAAGCCTTCTTCTAGGGAACTTGCGTCAAAAGTTTTATAGGAAGCAGTAGGAATTTTATGTTTAAACATAAACTCCTTGGAAAAGTCTTTGCTGCCTTCCAGCATTGCGCCTGTTTTAGACGGACCAACAACCAAAATACTATTTAAAGCTGGGTCTCTTTTAATGAAATCTGCCAGTCCATCAATTAAAGGTATTTCGGGACCGACAATCAGTAGGTTGATTTTTTTAGTTAGTAAGGCTTCTTTTATTTGTTTGAAGTCTGAGACAGAAATATCTAAATTATTAGCAATTTTAGCAGTTCCTGCATTTCCAGGTGCTACATATAAATTATTAATGTTTTTTGATTCCTTTATTTTCGAACAAAACGCATGTTCACGTGCTCCAGATCCTATTATTAACACATTCATGTTGTAAATTTAACTCTAACTTTTAGTTTATTTAAATATTTACATTAATTTTTATAATAAAGCAAAATGAACATTTAAAATACTGTTTATCAATGTTTTATAATTATAATAGTCATAAATGAACTAATCAAAACAGGGTTAATTTAATTTTTTTATATTTGCAAATAAAATATTTGTATGTGTTGGTTTGCAGCTTATACTAAACCCAGGTCTGAATTTAAGGCATTAGATTATTTTACTAAGTGTGGAATTAACGCTTATGTTCCCGAATATATTAAACACATAAAATGGTCTGATCGGGTAAAAAAAACCCGAACTACTGCTATTTCTGGTTATGTTTTTTTTGAAATGACTGAAATGAATTACAAGCTTTTAAACATGAATCCTTTTACCAGAAACGTTGTCAAGTCACTTGGCGAGCTGGTTACAATTAAAAGTGACGAGATCTTAATGCTTAAAAATGCATTAAAAGGCTATACAACAAAAAGAGATTTTCAATATGGGGATTTGGTAAAAATTGGAAACGGACCTTTTGAAAATGTAAAAGGAGAAGTAGAGGAGGTGAACGACACACACATAACCATTTTATTAAATTCAATCAAGGTTAAACTATCGCTTTCAAACTCAAAGCTAAGTTTAGCTCTTTAAAATATTTATACATTTTGGCTTTATTAGATTCCTATTGGGAATCTTGCGGCGAAGCCTTTAAATTAACAATATG
>Ga0114998_10000379_pt1 | contig 32305 bp, 19 predicted proteins | sample ArcticOcean_MG_C_5_FD_87044 | JGI IMG/M metagenome (GOLD analysis project Ga0114998, IMG submission 87044) | Marine microbial communities from western Arctic Ocean - ArcticOcean_MG_CB4_138 | ecosystem: Environmental > Aquatic > Marine > Oceanic | place: Arctic Ocean: Canada Basin | collected... | reverse complement strand
TACGAGAGAGTGAATGCCGCGTATATGAAAAGATATACATGTACTGATATGTATGTAGTAAATTACACGCAATAGTAGAGATGTAATAATAATAACAACGAAAACAAGTAAATAAAGTGCGTTGAAAACTTCCCTGACCAATAATTTTCATCTGGCCTGGGTTTTTTATATTCATAAAATTTTTTAATTGAAGTTGGGCTTCTTTTAGCCTTAGCCATCGTTCAAAAACGAGAACGAAAATAGAAATAAGAAGAATATCTCGCGTCTACTCATTTCATTTCAAGTCAATGCGGTATTCTAAAATTTCTCTTTCGCTCCCTCGATCGACGACGAAAGATTTCCCTTCCTCGTATGGGAACAAATGACTTTCGAAACTCCGTCCAAAACCTTTCATTAAAACGCTATTTTCATTAACCTCTACGACGCAGAATGGTCCTGGATGACCTTTATCTTCATCACTCGCGAGCATTGGCGATTCGAGAACGACAAAGTGCGTCCCAAACTCGTCTACGTGGACGCCGCCTTCGTGTTGATGTCCAGAAAAGACGCACTTTACGCAACCATTCCCTACGTTTTGAATGATCGATAAAACCTCGTCGTAGTTCCATAACAGTGTCCTTCCAGTACCTGAAGTTGTCTTTGGATGTACGAGCAAGTGACAGAAAATCAAAACTTTTTCGTTTCGTTCGTTTGACGATTTCAACTCTTTTCGTAAAAACTCTAATTGCTGCTCGCCGACGCCACCGTTAAACGGCACCCATCGACCGTTTAAGCCTTCTAAATCTTTAAAATAAGGAAAAGTACCACTCATTCTTTCGGTTTGAACAACTTCTGGATTTTCTTCGCACCATTTATCAGCGTTTGGATTATTTTTTCTCAACAACTCGAGCGCTTTCACGTCCAACCCTTGCTCGCGCCCGTTTGAATAAATAGAAACGTCGTACGGATTCAACACAATAACTTTCCACTTCTCGTGCGGTTTCTCCACGTAATACATATCCCCATCAGCATTTGCACATTTAAATGCTAATTTATACTTCCCTTTCTCACATCTCACGCCCTCTCTCAACTCTTCTTTCGTGAAGTTATATAATTCGTGGTTACCGACCGTGAATATGAACTTCCTACATTTCGCTCGATCGAGTATCTCCATGACATCACTTAACTGCCTCCTCCCTTCCTCTTTCGGTCTAAACTCATCTAACTCGAAATCAAACGCGCATTGATGGTCTATTATGTCCCCATTATGCACTATAAAATCAACGCCGCCTACGCGCTTTTTCTTTGCCTTCCCTCCATCATCATCTTCAAAATCATCATCATCATCTTTATTAAAGTGCTCAATCGCGTTCTTAACCACGTTCAACGCGTTCCGATACCTCCTGATCTGTGACCCACTGAAATTCGCTCTATCATCTACATCGCAGTACTGTATGTCCGCCAGTAACCCGAATTTGAACAACGGCTGTTGTTTACTCCCATCTTTGTTCCAATCGTGACCATCCCTGATGTTCACATCTTCTTTCGATTTGTGCGCCGGTTCCTCCTTGTTCGTTCCAGCGTGAACAGAGTTAGCTTGGATCATTGCGTTCTGCTTTTGATGCTTCGTGAGCGTTCTAGAGAGGATCGTTTGCATGCAATTGCGCGCGATTGGTTTCATATGTATACTCTCCTTATTCCTTCCCTACTACTGATTAAGCTCAAGTTTTTGAAGTGTTGGAAACACCAGCAAGCCAGCTGTCCAGTGGAATTCCCCTATTAAATAATTAAGCTCAGCAAGTTTTTGAAGTGGTTTTGGAAACAAAACAGCACAAGTGGAATGTTTTGAAAATGTTAAAAAGACAGTTTTAGGTGTTTTTGGATGTTTAGGAGAAACGAACGCGAGGTCGAAGACGTCGTCGGTAGCGTGGTCGTTTAAACGAAGCAAAGGATTAAAGAGAGAGAGAGAGAGAGAGGTACGTACTTGTTTTCTACGTTTTCTAGGTGTAGGATTTCCTTGGAAATGGACTATTTGAGGAAGCGATTGCAAGCGCGCGCGTTTACGCAAGTCTCGTGAGCCGCAAGAAGGCGCGCGTGGCGCAGTAATCATCAGTCAGAATCGGAATCGACGAACGAGTATTGGTTCCAAGTATGCTTGAATGGAGGCAAACCATCGCGTTCGTCGAAGACTTCGTAGGCATTCAGATAAACTTTATGGCCGTTTACGATTTCGTAAATGTCTTCATCTTCTTCAGGTTTTTCTTCAAAGCCGTCCGCGGTGACGTAAGTTAAAGCGTCGTCCTCGAATTTCCAAGTGTACTTATCCTCGAAATGGAAAATGTCATAGTCTTCTTGTTCTTCTGGTAATTGGAAGAGTGGTTGAGAGATTATGCGCGTGCGCATGATGCCACACATTGGACATTCGTGGCATAAAACGTCTTCGAGTTTCTCTACGGCTCGCTCGCTCGTTAGGCCGGTGGCCGTTTTCGGAGGCGGACCCCATAACTTCACCTTTGGCTTTAACCTGATTGGAAGAGGTATTTTGAGACATTTCATTAACGATAAGCACGTGTTTCTTTCGTCGTCGAGCATGAGTGGCAACGCCTCGCGCAATAAACACGCGCAATGAAACGCGTGCGTGCATGGAAACGCATAAAATGGCGCCAGTTTAGTACAATCAGAAGAATCTGGTACTTTCCCGTTCCTTAGAACTGGTTTTTTGCAAGTCGCGCAAGGTTCATCTGCACTTATTTCGAGGTCTTTCGATTCAATTTCTCGCACTTCTTCTCGAATCTTTGCGGTGATCTCGCTATCGCGTTCGATATCTTTTTTCATAGCTTCAATCGAGTTTTGGTACTTGTGTAAAGCTTCAAGGACGGCATCGCGCACCGCATCGATTTTCGTAAAGTCTGGAAGTAACGGAAGTATGTCTTCCACGCCTAGAATTCTGCTATCGTCGCTTCGTTTCTTCTTCTCTTCACCTCCGTCATCGTCTCCTACTGCACGAACGTTGTTGTCTTTCGTAGTTTCTTCCAGAAAATCCAACGCAAGTTTGACTTTTTGCTCAACAAGCGATTGCTCCTCGTCGTCGTCGTCAATGGTTGCATTTGAACTATGGTTATCAATGACGTGCTTGGCTATTTCGAGCCAAAGCGTTTTTCGTCTCAAATGAGCGGTTTCTTCGCGCTCGATATCATCTGAATCCTCCGAGCTCAAATCACTATAATTGCTATCGCTATCGTTGTCGTCGTTTTTAAGCGACATCTTCTTTTCCATCTCTTTCATCAACATTGATTCATCATCTTTTCCTACTCCAAAATATGCGTGATTAATTCCACCATCGAAATCGTACGCGTTTGACACCGGTGCATCGGCAATAATTTTTGCCAACTCTACATCGTTCCCATGCTCTAAAGCGGCTCGAATGGCTTCCTCATATTCTTTGAGCAAACAGTGGAGAAATGCGATACATTTATACGCTAGTTTCTTGTCCACCCGAGACTCGAGCAACGTTAACGCGTAACGAGGATCATAATATGCGTACTGATTTTTCTTGTTCGACGTCGTCGTTGTCGCATTATTATTATTATTAGAACTCGCTGCCGCGGCGGCAGACACGACTTCATTGAAAAAGTCATCGTTCGCGGTCCCAAAAGTTTCTACCTCTTCCGTTCGCACCGCTTCTCTGAGATAACTCTCGAGCTCTGAAAACAAATTGTCTCGAAATTTATTCGCTAAAGCTTCGACGTATAACGTCGTCAATAAGTTATGACTCGCTAAATCTCTCGCCGACGAAGTAGAAATGTTCGGGTTAGAACACGCTCTCCGCAAATATCGAATCGCGTTTTCAACAGCAATTTTATCTTTAGAACCAACGAAAGGCGTGAACGCATACAACACTCGCTTCGGTTCTATTCGTCGCGTTCCTTGTGCAATCAAGAAATCAGTAGTTTTCTCTGAATCTAACTCGAACAATTTCTCGACAGAGTCGCAAATTAATTCCGACGGAACTTCAAAATTCTCCAAAGCGTCCAAAGTCAAATCGATATCTCGTTTTTCGTCGAGGAAATATGCGACGACTTTCTCGTGTTCGCCTTGCGCCGATGCAAATGAAATTTCAAGGTCACGGTCGCCACTCTTTTCAATCTTTTTCTTTGTCAGTTGCGTATCGATGTCTTTTTTGAACTGCCGAAGGAACGCTGAAAATTTTAAACGCGATTCTAAGATTTGCTTCCCTTTCGCTCTTTGAATAGCACTCAAGTGCAAATCGACGAGAAAATTTGCCAACATAGAACGTTTTGTAGCATCCTCGTCCACAACACCAGAAGAACCAGCAGAAGAAGAATATACATTTTTTTTACTATCTTTGCTACTACTACTCGTTTTGTTGTTCATCGTCGTCATCGCTTTCATATCTAGGATGGCGGTAACCTCTGACGATAATGGGCTCTTGTTTAACTTTTCAAATCTACCGACGCAATACGATATCAATCCGTTCAAAGAACTTGCGTCTTTGAACTTCTTAGCAATACGTTCAAACGGAATCATCTCTTCGCATTCCGACCACGCTTGACCGGCGACCTCGTATTCACGATCTTTGAAAGCTTTTTCTGCTTTCGCTTTGTTAATTTCAAACCGTCTTCGCGCGTCGTTCCCGGCACATATCAAAGCCTTCGAATACTCATGTCGTTCGCAATAGTATCGCCACGCATCTCTTGCCTCATCTCTAGACGCAATTTCGGATAGAGCGCCGTCATCTTTGCATAAATAAGAAACGCCAGTAATATCATCTGTGGCACAAAAGACTACTTTTGGCGCGATTAAACTTTCGCGAGTGACGACGCCATCGGCGGTTTCGTCCAAACGCAACAACTGTGCCAACTCACCAGTAAGTCTAGATACGCACGCAATCCTATCACTATACGCCAAAACCGCGTGATGATCAGTAAGTGCGAGTCCAATTGGCGATGAGTCTTCTTTTTTACGCAACGCGTTTTTCGTTGGAAAAGGTAATAACGAATGATCTCGAAGTAACTTTGCTTGATTGCCCGTTTCTCTTGGCGACGCATCGGCGGAGCCGGCATAAACACCTGCTCCAGTGAGCCACGCGAATATTATTTCATCAGTTTGCATATTTCTCTTCGTTGTTAAAGTTGAAAACGTAGCCCGTATGGGCATGCGCACGACTGGTTCTAAAAGCGTTTGATTTTCAGCTTTTTCCAACTCTTTGAAAAAGTCCTCGATCGAACGCGCTTCTTTTTTCACAAAGAACAAACGCGACGGCGTCGCAATCATTAAAGAATAAAACTTCCTATTCTCATTATTCTTTGTTGTTTTAGTAGAAGTTGCTTTAGTTTTGTTCAAAAGTTTCGAGAGACTACTTTTCTCAGCGACCAACTCTCCAATCATCGACGCAGACGAGGAAGAAGAAGAATTCGATGTTATCGTTGAATAGAGCTTCACGCCAACGATCGGTTCGCGTAATCCGCCTTCTTTAGGAATATCTAAAACCGACAAACATTTTACCTCTCTCATCTTTTTCCAATCTTTATTATCTTCTTCTAGTTCTAAATACAAAATCGATCCAGTCGATGTCCCGATGAGGAATTCTCGTTTCGTTTTTGTCTTTTCCTCTTTGTTATTCTTCTTCGCGTGCTTCTTCTTACTAGTATTATTACTATCATTATTCTTATTCTTATTATAGTTGCTGTTCCTGATTTGTTCGGCGTCGTCGTCGTCGTCTAAGTAATACTCGCCGCTAAAGGCTGGGGCGACTACATCTTCATCGTCATCGTCATCATCGTCATCTTTAATTTCGTTTTCGTTTTCGTTTTCATCTGAATCATCTGAATCATCTGATTCATCTGAATCATCATCATTTTTATCATTTTTATCGCTACTACTCTTCGCCTTCTTCTTCTCATGAACGACGAAACAAATCGCGCTCACGCTTTGCCCTCTCAATTTCATGACCGGTTTCGATCTTTCAAAGTTCTCGCCTAAATAATGCGTCTCGTAAACTTTCCCAGTCTTACGGTCTCTCAAAGCGAACACGCACGAATCGCCTTTCGCGCAAATCTTACTCACTTCCACTCTCGATTGCCCAATCTGAAAATTATCCTTAAGTTTCGCAAACGCGCTTACGGCGCTGTTTGTCGTACTCGCCTGCGCCGCGGCCGCCGACGCAGTCCCTCTCACGTCTGAATCATAATCGCGTTCACGATCGCCCTCTCCCATCGCGTCCATTTCCTCGCCCCTGAAATCTAACTCTAAATCCTCTTCGTCGTTCAAAACGATCGATCCCCCAGGTCTCCTTAACGTCATCCTCCTCGCGTTCAAGAAATCGATCTTCTTCACGCTCCCGAGCGTGGTCCCGTAATACACTCGATCGTTCGTCGCGCACCCACTGATGACTTGACCGTAATACTTTCTATCGTCTTCATCATCAGTCCCTGCAAAGCTCTCGTTATCAGTACTGTTTCTTTTCCTTCGTCTCTTCGCGTCGTTTAATTCGTTCAAGGAGAATATCGGTAATCTGACGCGACCGAGCTGCTCCTCTTCTTCTTCTTCTTCTTTCTTCTGCTTTTGCTTCGCGAGCGCATTGGCGCCGTTGAGTTCATCGAGCGCGTATGAATTCGCGAGCGTTGGGAACTGCTGTTGCTGCATCCTTATTTATTATTATTATTACGCCGCGTGTACCTAATCTATTTATTTATTCTACTCAATTGTGATTAAGAACAAACCGCTTTCCTCTTCTTCTTCTTAAACTTCTTAAACTTCTTAAACTTCTTAAACTTCTTAAACTTCTTAAACTTCTTCGAATGAGAGAGAGAGAGAGAGAGAGAGAGAGAGTATAGGAGGACCAGTTTATTAGCTTAATTAATTATTACGCGTGTACCTAATCTATTTATTTATTCTACTACTCGTACTCAATTGTGATTAAGAACAAACCGCTTTCCTCTTCTTCTTCTTAAACTTCTTAAACTTCTTAAACTTCTTCTTCTTCTTCTTCTTCTTCGACTGAGAGAGAGAGAGAGAGTATAGGAGGACCAGTTTATGAGCTTAATTAATTAACAGCGACGAGAGTTGTTTGTGCACGCATATGAGTGTCCGTGATAGATATGTAAATGATGGGAAACCGGGGAAAGCAAAAAGCGGTTCGAGTGTTTAGGGTTTAGGGTTTAGGGTTTCGTTTCTCTTATTTTTTTTTACATTTTTCTTTCGTTCACATGTACTACATGCGCGCGACTTCCTCGTCGTCGATAAACGAACGAGGAGCAGGAATAAGACCGAGCAGAGAGGAGAGATTCAGTAGTAGTAGTAGTAGTAGTAGTAGGCATAACAGTCTGCGAAGGAGCCAGACGAGAACGGGTATTTTTATCGTTCGTGATAAAAATAACAACAGGAAGAAATCGCATTCGTTCCGTTTTTCTACTCGTCGTTGTAGTTGGCGAACTCCTGCGCAGATATTTGTATCGATACGATTCAGTACCAGCGCCACCGGTTCTGATAACCACAGTAGTTGGAGAAGAAGTTTCATCAGTAGTAGTACCGGTTCTGATAACCACAGTAGTTGGAGAAGAAGTTTCATCAGTAGTAGTACCGGTTCTGATAACCACAGTAGTCGGAGAAGAAGTTTCAGGAGAGGCAACGGGAGTAGGAGTAGGAGCGGACCAACTTTTGCTTCCGCTGCTGCTGCGATGTCTGCGGCTGCCGATGTAGCGCGCGTTGAAAAAGAAAGTAGAGACAGTAGAGCGTTATTAGGACCATGGAGGACTTTCTTGAACGCTTTAGAAATAACGAACGATTTGATAGTTCCACTATCGTCCATGATCGCGTTATGTTTTAATACTTGGAGGTCATTCGCTTTATGTGCGATGGCGATGAAAACGGTACTCGCAATCGCTATTGAAACAGATTTATGTACGTTAGTCGTCAACGCGTTTTTCCCGGACGCGAGAGAGTTATATAAAGGGAAAACCGTTTTGATCACTGGTGCGAGTCAAGGATTAGGCGAAGCGATTGCGATAGAGGTTGCAAAGTTACAACCGAAGAAGATTGTTTTAGCATCGAGGAATAGGGCGAATTTAGAAGACGTGAGGAAGAAATGTTCAGTAGGAGGAGGAGCGTCGCATAAAGCTACGACGATCGAAATCGTAGAATACGACGCGATGGTAGTACACGATTTTGAGAAAGAAAAGACGTTCGATGATGGTGACTATGATTACGTGTTTTTATGTGCCGGAGCGTCTCAATCTGCCAGCGCGTTCGATGTCACAGCGAAAGCCGAAAAAGAGCTCTTTCAATTGAACGTTCTCGCTCCTATAGAAGTTCTGAAAATAATCATGCCCAAGATGATTGAACGAAATCAAGGGCGAGTATGCGTCATTAGTTCAATGGCCGCTATATGTCCAGCACCTGGACAATCTTCCTACGCCTCAACGAAAGCCGCGTTAGCGAAGTATTGCGATTCCTTACGCGCGGAAATAGGCTTCACGGCCCCAAACGTCTCAATCACGAACGTATTCCCTGGTCCAATAGCGACCGGGTTCAATGGGAAAAAACGCGTCGTCTTTAACGCAAAAGGGGTAAACCAAAATCACCCCGACGGTGTACCTCATGGGCGCCTCACCGTGGAACACGTCGCGAAGACGTGTTTAAAAACAACCGCGTACGCGAAATATAACGTTTCGATCGCGCCAAAATTAGTCATCGTCCTATCCCGCCTCGTCTCATTCGTCCCAGCCCTGGCCTACGCGGCGATGTTTAAGTTTGGTCCGAAACGTGCTAAAGCCGCTAAAGCAGGTCAATCGTTATACGAACTAAAAGTTAAATGATTATTAAACTGTACACATGTTTACTCGTCGTTTTCGTTATACGAACTAAAAGTTAAATGATTATTAAACTGTACACATGTTTACTCGTCGTTTTCGTCGTTAAATGATAAATGCTAAAGAACTTAGTAAAACTCACAAACAGCCTTCGTTTTGACTTCACTTAAAACTATCTCTTCAACGACCTCGCTCTTTAAAAAAATGTGTTCAATCGTCTGCAACGCGCTCGGGTACCTCCCACAAACCGAATTCGATGAAGAAGTCGCGAAAAGAGACGCCCAGGTATGCCATATTTCTTCATTATCTCTCTTTTTCGATTCACGCGCGTGGACTATTTTCGTGCGTGTCAATAATCTTAATCCTCGCGAGAAGAGGATTTTGGAAATTCGATCCAGAAGTTTTGCGCGATTGTTTCATGATTTCATTCGTCGTTCGTTCAGATCGGGGCGATAGGTTTACACCGAGAGCAAAAAGGAATGTTTGCTTTTTCTCGGAAGATCGTTCGATCGATATTAAGATCGTTTCGATGGATACGTTTATTGAATAAGTTTGTTCGTTCGATTATTCTTTTTTTTCTCATCTGTAAAGAGAGAAATAGTGTTCTGGCCGTTAAAGAGAGATGTGGAGAGACGAAGTACGTAGCGCGCTAAACCGAATTTTTTTCTTCCATGATACAAAAAAACACGCGCACAGATTTCGGTTTTGAAGCAAGAAATCGATGGCTTAGGGGCAACGAATCACGCGAAAGATCTCGGGAAGCAAGCGGCGGAGAAGAACGCGATGGTGAACAGGTTAGTCGCAAACGTGAGAAGTAAGATGGTGCAAAGCAAGAAGGAACGATTGGTATCGACGAACGAGAAGCTTACGCAGGCGCGAGATACGCTCGAAGAAAAAGATGAACTGATTAAATCGCAAGAGAAGACGATTGAAGGCTTGAGCAAGGAGGTTCAGGATATGGGCGAAGAAGTCGCGAGGCTCGTGCAAGAATGCGAGAAGTTGAACAAGTTACGAGTTGAGGAAATCCAGAAAACGTACGACGCATACATTGGCTACATTAACAGCGAGAAGAAAGCTCGCGAGCTCGAAGTGAAGGACGCGCAATCTGCTATTGATAAAGAAATGAAAGCCTTGGAACTTACGACTAAAAAGCTCGAGGAAATCGTCCTCGAGAAATCGAAACACGTCGCAATCGACGCCGGATTAGACATCGAAGACGAGAAATTCTTGCAAGAAGACGAAGAAGATGCCTTGGATGAGTAAACTACTGCATTAAACAGCAACAACAACAACAACAACTATTTATTATACATATACATTTATATTAGACTGGTACCGCGCACGACTTACCATTGAACGTTAGCCGAGAGAGAAAGAGATAGAGAGAGAGAAAGCCAAAGATAGCTGTCGGGGAACTCTCTATCTCTAGTAAAACTTATTTATTATTATTATCATTATTATTATTATTATTATTACATTTACAACATCGCGCCTATTATTTAACTTCTTCGTTACTCCTCTCGCTCGATCCCACACAAAATTCCTCACTCTAAATGCTTCAATAACAACTCGATGCGATTCTTGTTCTGTGGGAAAGAGACGTGCCCGAATTGGCTCTTACGAGAACTTCAAGAACTCTCGCTGATATCGGCCGTTCGCATTCGTGTAATTACCAATGAAATCATTCGCGCGATGTTGTATTCGCGCCGATCGAAATCTACGAACGACGCAGTGAGCGAAGGAATTCGTGAGAGGAAGAAGAGAACTGACGACGAGGAAGATTATGATGATTTCGACGTTTACGATGAACGTGAAAACGAAACGATAAACGAAGAGCTCTTGGAATCACTCGCAGAGACGAGTCAGGCACGGTATAGGAACGGTCGTGGAGAAATAATTAGACACGGGATAACTGTTGAGGACGTGTACGCAGCAGCGAGCTGCGTGAAGTATATTTTGGAATCGTTCGTGAGATTTGATTTGACAGGGGACGTGATGAGGAGCGAAATCGGGCAAATGGGGGTACCGCGAGAACACGTTGAAGCTATTGCGAAACCGTACGAGGTGAACAAGGAATCGTTGAGAGCGCGTGCGCTTAAGAACGTTATTAGAGTAGGACGGAGGAAGAGTAATGATGACTGTGATGGAGTCGAGTGCGAGTGGGAAATAGTCGCTAAGGCGGTTGATACGACGAGCGCAGTGAAAGAGGAGGAGGATTTAATAGAATTGAGAGCAAATGTGAGAATTTGTGACGCAAAGTTTAGCGTCGATGAAGTTGATTTGAGGATGGTGATTAATGAAATGAAATTAGCTCGGAAAGCGATGGAGTATTGATTAGTTTTTTAGCGCACGCATCTGTTATGTATAATAATGTATATTTTTGTAGACGTCGGCGACGATTTATCAACCTACTACTACTACTACTACTACTACTACTACTACTACTAATTAACGTGATTGAGGCGATGGACGGGCCTACTATATAGGGCAGAATACTAATAAAGGATGATCCGGATTCAATTCTCGCAATGCTGACTCTAACGCTTTAATCCGAGCTCTATCTGCTGCATTTTGATAATTCAATCCCTTTTTTGGACTCGTCCCAGTTTCTTCGTTTGAGATATACTCGAGAAAATCAAGTGCACTGTTTCCCGCTTCCTTCGCTTGCGTTGCGACTTTAGTAATAAGGGGTTTCGTAACCAACTTATGCGAAAAACGCGTCGATGCATTTGCGGACATCAATTTCGGGTCATCGTTCGATAAAGACTTCTTATTATTATTATTACTTCTACCTCTCTTCTTCAGAGTTTCATATATTTTACTCCGTAATAATGAGTATTGTTCAGCAACCTTCAAGGAGCGTTTGATGCAAATGTCCCTCACGCAGTTCGCTACGTTAACATTGCAACGTTCAATGATTTCTTTGTCATCATTTGATTTATAACTATTATTAGTATTAATAGCTCTGTTTGTATTAATCGTCATCAACTTTAGTCTGTTATTATTATTATTGTTATCATCATCGAAGTCACTTTCTGACGATGAATAAGAACAATCATCCCCTAATCCGAAAACAGGCGGCAAGCTTGCTTTCGTCTCTGCCTTCTTACCAATACAAAATAAAAACCTATCGTCCTCTGTTTTCACGTTAACGAGCAAACAAGCATAAATCTCTCGCTCAACTTGTTCATTATCACCGTTACAATTCTCGATCAGAACAAACACTCTGTCATTACCTACGCGCTTCCTAGCCATCTCAATGAACTCAATCGTTCGCTCTAAATCATAACAATCATCTATCAAAACGAAAACATCGCTCGTAGTACTTCTCTCTAAAAACTCTTCCTTCTGCGTAATTAGCTCATATTTAACCCCTTTCCTTGGTAACATTGACTGAAAATTTTGCACGTCGTCATCATCTTCACCAACACCGTCAGTTCGTTTTTTTCTATTCTCTAACACTAAGACCGTTACTCCACGATCACAAAAACTCATCAAGCTCTCCAATTGTGATAACTCATCATTCATCGCGTCAACGTGATCCCAATCACCACAATTTAATCGCTTCTTCGTCTCTTCTTTGACCAATAACATGTTCATCTTCATCGCACGTAACGAAGTACAATTCGGTACCAAAACCTCTTCTTTACTCCTCGACGTTACCTTTGGCCAAAACGTTTCCAGCGCTTTCGCGGCATCGTCATCGGTAGCATCGTTCGATGCTCCATTAAATGGCATCTCGCGATCTCGATTTCGATTCTTTTTTACTGATGTTTACTTTTTGCCATGTTTCTTTAGCTCTCTCTCTCTCTAGTCTCTAAATATATAACGTGGATGCGAAATAAGTTTGACCGCGATCAGCAAAACGCGATTGATTATTATTATTTCCAATTCTCATCACTCCTGAGATGTGCGAGTATATGCATAGATACTCATCAAAAGTCTACATAAGTGCGACAAGTACGCGTAATAAGTCGAAGTAAATCGAACAAAAAACGAATCGATCGATCAAAAATGCAAACATCGTTCGATGAAAACGAAGATGCGAAGATAATGGTCGAGGCCGAACGAGCGATAACGAACTTGAGATACGAAAACGTGAAACTGAGGGAAGAGTTTACTGAAACGATTGAGACGATGAAACGAACGCTGGATGAGATGCGCGAGAGATTAGAAGCAGTCACGGCGCGTAACGAAGAGAACGAGCGAAAGTTTGAGAGGGAACGGTTTGGGTATCAGAAGGAAATCGAGCGCGTGAGGAGAGATTTCGTGGTGAAAGATGATGCAGTGAAGGAAAATTTAAGAGAACGGGCGGAGAAGGAGGAAACGTTGAACGAGAGATTGAGAGAGGAAATTAAACGATTGGAGTTGGAGAAGGCGTTGGAGAAACAAAAGTTAGACACGTGCTGCGATGATTTGAAGGAATATAAGCAAAGAGAGGCGAAAATAGTTTTAGATTGCGAACGCGCGAAAATGTTAAGGAGAAAGCGGAGACAGAGTTCGTCGACGACTATTATTCGCGATGATGATATTTTGACGAGCGATAGCTATTGATATGTGCAAGTGTGTTGTATATATATATATATGTATGCACTTTTATTACCTGGCAACACTGCTAATTATTATTATTTTTTCTTTCCATTCATCGTTTCTTCCGGTGGATTCCATTTCACGAGCTCAGAGTTGAAACGTAAACTTTTACTCCTATTCGTAGCAGTCGTTTTTGAGAACGAAAGTAAATGAGTTTCGACTATCTTTGGCGTTGCGGATACGATGTGCTGTCCTTTCCAATACTTTAACAAGTTCAAGCTTTGTAAAGCAGAAGTCACGTCGGATTCTCGAAACATCGTCTTCAAACTCAAATCTCTCACAGTTAAGCCGTTCATGTTTTTATGTCCTCGCATGACTTCGAGAATTCGTTTGCTCCAATACGAGCGGTAACTTACGCGACCGAGATCGGATAAAGGTCTTTCGGGCGTACCAAATTTTCCTTCTCTTTTCGAGAGCTCGTAGCTCATTGCTATTAAAAACGAGCCATATCCTCTGCGTTGATGAGATGGGATTGTTAAAATACATGCCAAATTATACTCCTCGGCCGATTCTTTCTCTTTTGAAAAATAACCGACTGGAATATGATTATGTTCTCCAACCGCGCATTCGGTCATGACGTAAAAATTGAACGGTTCGACGTCGTAATATAACGTTTTATGATCGAGGAATAACTTTGCGACTAAACAGAGATTTTGACAATACGTCTTGAAATTTTTCCCATCGATTTCCCAGAAACAAATCGTCGGTTCGCTTGATTCCAAACGCTTATGTTCGTATATCATCTTCCCCGGCGGATGTTTCATAGAGCACTCTTTCTTATGTTTCACCATCGTTTTCTCTTTCCTCATATATTTCAAACAAAACGGACATACGTGTAACGTATCGCATTGCCCATAAATTTCAGGATATGGGCTATAATACCACGCATCCATTTCAAACTTCCCAAACCTGACGCATCTGATGTTTTTCATCTTCGTCTTTTCTTCGTGCGCTTTCTCGGCTAATTGATCGATCTTTGGTAAATCCTCAACCGATACTCCGTCAACGTTATGTATTTCGTTATACCTACGTTTCATCGTCCTCGTTAGCTTTCGATCTCCAGTCGACCCATTCGTAGTATCTCCTGTTCTATTGAACTCATTCGTGGAGTTAATTTGGTTCGTTTGCGCTTGTTGGTCAAATTGAACGCCTTCGATGAACTCGTAGACGTTCTCGGCGTCTACCCACTCATCTAAGCGCTTATCGAATTTCTCGTAGTGAATATAATATTTGCTAATAGTATTACTAACAGTACTAGTACTGTCCGTCGTTCTATTCGTCGTTCTTGTTGTTGCTATCGTCGTCGCAAGAGGTTGTCCGTCGCATTCTCCAACAGTATTCTGCGTTTGCGTCTGCGTCTGCGTCTGCGTCATCATCCGTCGAAGTGTTCTTTGTTGAACCTCAATCACGGTTGCTGGATGTAAACACGAATCGAACGAAGCCTTGGCCATAACTTTCTCGTTAATCTCAAACGCTCTCGTCGCCATCATCATCGTCGTCGTCGTCGTCGTATCTATTTGTTGCACTGGCGTTCCCTCGATCGATTTCGGTGTTTCTACTCCTTCCGTGATTTCGTTCTTATTTTGCGGCTTCCAGTCTTCGTCTGAATTCTCCTTCATAATCATCGTCGTCTCTCTCTCTTTCACACACACACACACACACACACACACACACACACGCTAAGAGATATATAAGTTCTCTCTCTCTCCTTTCTTCTTCTTGTTCCAGATTTAATATCAACGCGTGGATCGGTTCTTTTTTACCAAGGCACTCTCTGATTGTGACTATTACTAACGTGGTACATTTTCCAATCGCACTACAATTATTTATTATTATGACATTTATTTAGGGTGTTGTGATTTAGGGTGTTGTGATTTAGAATGTTGTGATTTAGGGTGTGACAGGGTGTGAGGGTTGTTTTTACACTATCAGCTTTATAAAAACAGAGTATTAAACTACCACGCCGATGGAATAAAACAATAAAAGAAGAAGAAGCAAAAGCGAACGATAATGAAAACGGGGAAGAAGAAATAATGCACGAACAAGCAATGAGCGTGATGCAAACTCTCACGATAGCCACGCTGACGTTCCCGATCGGTTTCGTCGTACAAATCATCTCCATACTCTCGCTCCCGATCGAGATCGTTAAAGCGACTGTTCGGGAAATATTTTCGTCGTCCAGGAAATCATACGATGGACGCGTGTACGTCACTGATCTGTTTTGGAACATCGTTTCGGGGGAAATCACGAACGTAAGGAAGATTAGTCGTAAGAATAGGATGAGTAAGGACGAACACGAGAGCATTCAATACATCACCGAGAAACATAAAGAGGTCATCAAGGCGTTGAAGTTTCAATTAGAGGAGTCGGAGGATCGATTCCGCGCCGCCGTGCAGAAGATTCGAGAGGGCGAGATTCAGAGGAATAATTTGAATAAGAAACTGCAGGAGTGTGCGAGCAAGCTCGCGAAGGCGAGTAAGAGCGATGTGAGAGTTGGAGGGACGAAGACGCACGCTTGGGCGCAGGAAACGAACGGGAGCGAAACATTCTTTAAGGAGTTGGTCGGCACCGGTTGCGTGTTGTTATATTGCGTGTATTGGTTCCAAGATGTGACAGTAAAAGATAAATTTGATCAAAAATTGTCATCGTTTTGGATATTTGTGTTTTGGGCGACGTGCGGAATCGTGAAATCGACGACGTTGAATTGGTTCGGTACGGGGCTTAATTTGATTTTAACCGGTTATTTTTATGCGCTTTGTTTCCATACAAGTTTGCTAGAAGTTGTACGATAATGATGTAATTTAATTTAAGATACATAAAAGCAAAGCTGTAGAAGCTAATAATGATAATAATAACACATTTTATTTCATACAATTCCGGATTTGCCCGGTAACACTGCGGTTATTTCTTTTTGTTGTTGTTGTTTCAATTCGCGACTGCCCCAAATTCGCGTAACGTAATCTTCGACCCATGGCGCTAACGTTTTGTTATTGTCAGGATTTCGCTTATTCTCTTGGTAATACTGGGCCCATAAACCTGGATCATACGTATTAGCGTCATCATCTTCGCCTGAAAATGAATTTGACTTGAAATCGTATAAAGTTAAAGCATTTGAACCGGGTAAATTTGATATGAAATCTCCAACAACTAACGAACGCGGACGTTTGATCCATTCATTCGGTTTTGCAAGCGCTGCTTGCACGTAGCGAACGTTATTTTCTAATACTAAGTTCCAACCAAAGTGCGTATGGCCAAACGCGTGCGTATGTTTATCGCTTTTACCGAGCAAACTTGTTAATTGTTCCAGTCTTTCGTTGAGTACTTTAGAACCAACCGCTGATGTTAGCCTTGGATACAAAAGAAATCTTTTCTCCGGTATGAGCTCTATTCGTGGCAGAAAATGAGAGAACGAAATCACGGTTATCGTCTTCCCGCTCTCTTTCGCTTCGGCTACTTTAGCTATCAATCTATTCCAACAATCATCGATGTCGTTCAACGCGTCTAATTTCTTAGCGATGTAATAATCATCCGATAAAATCGCTTCATCGTTGCCATCGTCATCCCGAAACTCTCGTCTCCATTCATCGATCTTCGGCCATTTACATAATCGATAATCTGTCATGACGCGTTCGACTGAAGGGACTTTCACGCCTTCTGGGTACACGCAATCCTTTTCGTCATCGAATTCTTTATGATACCACGAATGCACTGGAACTATAAACACGCTCGACGATGAAGAAGAAGAAGAAGTAGTAGTAGTAGTAGAGTCTGCTACGATCTCCGTCGGTTCATAAATAACCCCTATTCTATCACAAAGTCTAAAAATGTCCTCGATCTTCTCCAACGAACATTTTGTTGCACCATCTACTATCCAAACATCGTGATTACCAAAAGTGAAAAACACTTTATCGAATCGCTCTAAAAGTAACAATAAACAAATCTCGAGCTTATCTATGTTCTCGCATACGTCGCCGCTCACGATTATGTAATCATTTTTCGTTTTATTACGCTCCATGCTCTCGATGAAGTCGCAGTTCGTTTTTGATTCGAAGTGTATATCGGATATTAAAAAAATACGATTACGACTAGCGTTCATTATTCTCGTCGATGATTTTTGGACATTAACAGTTCTGCTAGTAGGAGTGTATCTTGCTAACGATGAGGGGGATTGTGATTGTGATGATGGTGATGATGGTGATGATGATGGCTTTATTGAGCGCATGTCAATTTTCGTGCAAATAAATATCTGAGGCACCTACTTGAACTGCTGATGGAAACTTTTATTTTTCTCCAATCGATGAAGGCGATGATTTTTGCGAGACCGCTTTCAAGAAGTCGTCGCTGGTTAGGTTCGTGACGTACCCAGCGCCTACTCGAACATTGGTCCCAACACATATTTCAGAGACTAGTTGTTCTATTTTTGTTTGAACGTCCTCTCTCGTCGTACTCGTTCGTTCATCGAGCAAGTTACATGCGACTTCGATTTCGAACGACTTTTTCTTCTTCGAAAATTTACGCGTAACGTCTTTAACGTCGTTGTCGTCGTCATCTTTTCTAGATAATGCCATTGATTGAACATTCGGTAACCCATCAATTTCGTTCCTTTCGCTAATACGTTTCGCAATTTTCTTCCCTATCGTAAGTAATTCCATGTAATACTCGTCATCATTTTTATCATTCTTATCGTCATCGAAATCGATATCGATATCGAGAAACAAAGGTACGTTATAGTTCACAACGAACGGCACGGCGCCGACGCAACACACGCCTCTTCTCTCAATATCTTCCCTACGCATGCTCCCAAAATTCGGTCTATGCCCACTCACTCTCTCCCACTCTTTCATTCTCTCATAAACATCGTTAGCTCCTACCCACGTTTCGCCCGCGCCGTTCGCCTTGAAATACCCTAACCTCCTCCTGATCTCCGCTAAACTCACTCCTTCGTAATGAGGAGCTGCAACGAATTCCTCCTTCTTCGCGCCTCCGTACCTATACACGTTCACGTTAAGCTCTCTCCCGAGCGCTTCAGATAACTCATCCGCGCACTCTGTCGCTTCATCGATTGTACACTTCCCAATTGGATGTACCGATATATGGTCCACGATACCAACGCGCGGGTGCTTGGCGCTATGCTCCGAGAACGCGCCAACTGATTCGTACGCTCGCCTCGCTAAATCGATGACGTTCCTAGTCAGAGCGTTGATCTGACCATCATTAAAATCTAAATCGCCCTTTTCCTCTAAATCGTATTCACAATCATTCATTCTAATCGCGAACGTATACCCGGTCCTATTATACGGTCTATCCACGAACGTCCTCACTAACCGCACTTTTGCATCATCATCATCATCACCATCATCATCATCATCGAGCTTATTATCAGTATTCTTATTCTTATTCTTATTCTTATTACTCGCGATCGATTGAGAGATCTTCTTCAAAACGTGTAAACGACGACCTTCGGAGACGTACACTACGCACGCTATCGCTTTCTTCGCTATTATTTGTGCCTGCATGTGATCAAAATTTCTTCTTCTTCTTCTTCTCGATCGATTGATTAATTAATTAATTCTGCGCTCTCTCTCTCTCTCTTTTTAGTTTTTGCGGATTCAGAAATCCTTCGAGATTTATCCAAAACAAAAAGAGACGCGTGCTTTTAACAACTATTAATACGAATAGAAGTCATATATGTATACTCCTATACATAATCGATCAAAATAAAAGAACTGCTACGAAACGCGGAAGATTCTAAATATGACGTCGATTATGGATCCCACTTTGAAACTCGAAAGATTAATTAGAACGAAACTTTTGTGACGGAATTATGGCAAACTATGCTTTCACGCAAAATGTGAGAAGAAGAAGAAGAAGGTATTAAGATCTCGCGCCTCGCTCCTGGTTAATGAATCGAAAACGCGGAAGCGCTTCGTTCTGTGCCACACAAACATTCTTCATTTTATTAAATAAAGGCGCGGAAACTTATTGAAGAAAACGAAAGTCCAATTCCACACCCTAAACTCTTTGAAACAGTTTTAACAAGCAAGCAGTACAAAAACTGCTTTCCCTCATCAACGATAATAATAAGTATATGTATAATAATTGAAAATGGATCGATTAAAAATAATAGCGGGGAAAACGAAACAAAGACCTGCGATGATGAGAAGAACGAAAAAAGCGATCGCGGTGATCTTCGTTTGCTCGTTGTTATTCGTGATGATGATGATTTTGATGAACGGTGTAAGTAACAACGAGGGTAATTTCCAAACATCATCGTCAACATCATCGAACGATAACGAACAAACGAAAAAGATAAGGAGGAATGAAATAAGAGCGAGAAGAAGAAGAAGTTCAGAAGTATCGCAGTCTGCGTCGAGTATGATTGAGAGGGCAGAGGAGTTCATAGAGGATACCGATGAAGTGTTTAGGACGTTGAAGGAACGAATCTTAAGGTCAAAAAGTAGTCGCAGTAGCAGTAGTGACGAGGAGGAGGAGGATGTTTTAGTCGATGATTTAGATGAGGTTGAGATCGGGAAACCGATAATAGATGATGATATTTTCGAGCAAGAACAGAGAGATTTAGAGAACGTGAATACGATCGATGAGACAGAATTTAAGGAAGAAGAAGGAGCAGATGGAGGTGCGGATGATAGCGATGACGATGATACTAAAGCGCAGGCGAAGTATAAGGATAAGCGAATGAGGGAAGTATGCGAGAGCGACGACGAGGTCGCGTTAAGGACGAAGAGTTTACGCAGGACGGAGAGGAATAGGATAGAGCAGATTAAGCCGAGGAAGTTTTGGGTAGCGAAGGATGAAGTAGCGAACGGGAGAAAGTATTCGCACATGGCTACGATTGGTAGGTATGTAGTGAACGAGACGAAGAAAGGGTTTGCAGTCGCCTGGCAGTCGAGCTCGGGTATAGAAGGAATTAAAGGCCAGTCGATTATGATTTCGTTCGCCGAGGATATCGATAGACAGTGGACGAAACCGAAACGTGTAGAATCGATGATGAACGTGAAAACGGCGGTATGGTCGCCAGTATTGTTTAATCCCCCAAAGGAACCAAACGCGTTATGGCTTTTTTATACCGAGTCACAAAATTGCTTAAGGCCAGCGAGGGAGAACAAATCTGGCTCGAAAATTCCGCCGAGGTATTCTCCAGGCGGCGACGTCAAAGTGACGAAATCAATGGATGGTGGGAAAACGTGGTCAGAACCACAAGAAGTGCACGCGCAAAGTAAAGAAGATTCTCCAGGGATGCCAAAAGTCATCGCTAATAGAATAACAGTACATTCGCAAACTGGAAATTGGATTTTGCCGTATTGGAAAGAAAAAGCGGAACCGAACGCGTGTCGACAACCAAAAACTCCAGCATCGCACGGGGTTTTGATATCTAAAGATAACGGTAAAACGTGGCAACCTAAAGGGAAAATAAGAGTTGGAGGTACTTGGCTTATCGAAGGCGCTGTCGTCGAACGACGCGATTATTCTTTGCAACTGTTTTTTCGTACGAGTAAAGGGAAGGTATATACAGCGTTCTCATGGGACGGTGGCGATACGTGGACTGGTGCAAATCCAACGACGATTCCGAATCCAGACTCGAAAATGGATGCCACTTCGTTTCCGGACACGCGCGAAATCGTCGTAGCTTTTAACGATGCCACAGATCGAAATAAGATTAACAAAGGTCGATGTCGTTTAAGGGTATCCATATCATGCGACGGAGGAGTTGGATTTAAAACTATTTCTGAGCTCGAAGAAGGGAGTTTAAAGATGTACATTCATTATCCGACGGTTATAACAGACGGCGATCGAGCGATTGTCGCGTACTCGCTTATGGGACATCCACATTTGCGACAGGGCGATATAGGTGGCATTAAAATTGCAGAGGTGAAATTAAATCGTCCAAGTTTCAAAAAATATGTACCTTCTACCGCTGCTGTGACGGTGAAGAATAGCGACGACGAGGAAATTGACGCACAGCGATAGATAGCTGCACCAACAATGTGTATTATTATTATTATTATTTATTCTATTCTTTCAGATGCACAATTCCAAATTGATCGTCGTTATCGTCTGAGTCGTCGTTATCGTCGGACTCGTCGATATCTGATGGTTCGAACTCCTCCATTATTGCCGCCGCGCCAGAACCTCCATCGATTGTACCATCGTCGTCATCGTAATAATCTCCATCATCGTCTGAATTTCCAGAATCCGAGGCAACTTCGTAGTTTCGAATATCTCGAGAACGTTTGCGACCAATGACTTCGGCTTGATGTCGCGTAGATGACGACACTTTTACACGTGCGCCACGATTTATCTTACGTTTGCGGCGAAGTCTTCTTGCGTCAAAGCTTCTTGAAACCTCAATTTTTTTTTTCCCACCGAAGTCGATAGTAAAATCAATAGTATAATCAGCGTGTGTCATTTCTTCTACAGAAAACGACGACGTGCGCTTTGCAGCGGCAATCGCGGCATCTAATGCCGCGTGACAACGTCTCGGTGCTGCGTAAACAGCCTCACACTTAATTAACATATCTATTCCTCTAACACATCTTTCGAGCAATACTTTACGTTTAGCTATATCGTCTCTCTTCTGATGCGCTCCAGAGACATAACTATATTTCATGAAAACAACCGCGAGAGCTTTCAAAGTCGACGCAGATGCCATCGCAAGTCTACCCGCCATTACTGGACCAGGGACTTCAAAAGTGCGCATAACAGCACGAATGGCACGCAAACCATCGAGAAACAATTCGCATATCGCTTCGATTTCTAAAATCACACCGCCGTTACCTTTGAAATTGTTACTATATTCGTACATTTTGACTTCGTCCGATAACGCTTCGATAGTTTCAGAGGCGACGAGAACGACAGCTCCTGGAGAAAGAGCTCCGCGATCGTTCACTATTGTTCTTGCAGACGCGTCGAGATAGTGAGCCCCTTCATCCAGGATCGATGCATCACTTGCAGCCGCCGAGACTAAGCAAAAATGCATCGAGGTCTTGTACAATGACAAACATTCTAAAGACGATGCTTTCTTCTTCTTCAAATGTGCGAAACCACGAGAGAGGAGTTCGGCTCTTCCACGCAGACTTGCAAATGTTGCTCTGGTCTTATTATTTGCCTCATCTTCATCTTCGTTGGTAAATATGGTCAAAAATGATGCCACTTGGTTGTGAGTGTGCGCTTTCGAAGCAGATGATCGGGCAAACGCGGCGTCTTTCGATATAGCAGAAATCGCATGCGAAACATCATCTTCTTTTACGGCATAGTTTTCTCTATCCATAGAAGCCTCATCGTCAACACCGTTAGACCAAGCTGCGGCAACGATATGAGCAATTGCGACATCTCTAGATGTTTGGAATGAACAAAGTTCTTCGTCTTTACTTGAGTGACGACCAAACATTATCGAAGTATCGTCATCGAGCGCAGCTGCAAATCGCAAAGCTGGAACAATTGCTCGAAGATCGTTCCATTCGTTCGCACGTTCAAGAGCCCACCTCGTTGCAAGAGTTAGTAATGATAGATTAGAATCAGAATTTGTTTCTACTGTCTGTAAAGTAGAAAAAATTGCATCCCAAACACGCTTTCGTGCATTTAAAGATGCCGGTAGGAGATATGCGCAATTCAAAAGCGATAAACACGCACCGACCATTGCCGCACGAGATTCTTTCGGTAAATTCAAGAAACTTATGTCATCATCGTCGTCATCGTCTTCATTATTATTATTATTATTATTATTATCATTATTCTTTGTAATTACACCCATTATTTTGGCTCCGCTTGCTGGAGTAGTAACTATTTTACCACCAGCAAGACTCGAGGCAACATCTGAGCATAAACGCAAACACTTTGATATGACTAAAATATCAGCAATTTGATCAGGTGGTACAGTGGAAGAACCATTGCTTGCAGCCTTGGCGATTGCCTGAGCGGCGCGTTTTGTAACTGAAACTCTTCTTTCTGCATCGTCGGCAACGTTATCAATATTATCCTCATCAATTATAGAATTACCGCTTTTGTCAATTTTGTCCAAAAGTGGCTTTGAGTTTTTGAGACATCGAGAACACGCAGCGACCCATTTAAAAGCAGGAACTCTGCTCAGTTCCACGTCTGCTTTTTGACGTCCTTTTGAATTTAAGCACGCTTCGACATCAACGAGCGCGAGTAAACGACGGAAGGAATCGCTTTCAGACGCTTTCCCGTCGATTACACATATTCTCAGAGCGGCTGCGGTTGCTAATAAACTCGATTCGTTATATGCAACTTCATCTGAAATATTCACTTCGACAGACTCTGTATTAACAACAATAGCATCATTTTTAATGTTACTATTATTATTATTATCGCCATTGTTGTCGTTCGTTGCAGATTGTTGAAGTTTTCGTTTATCAGCGAGAATACCAGATAATTCGAGCGACGCGCGAACTAGTGCAAAGCCAGCCGATGCAGAAAGACGATCGGATTCCGGTATCATTGCAAATTCCATTGCATCCAATTGCTTTTTAGGATTCTTAGGATCTTTTGACGTTTCAACTCTCTCAAGATGCAGTTTCTGCGCTATTAACCGAGGCTCAAGCCAATTTTTTATCACCGCCTGGACAGATGTGGAATCTAATTTCGTGGCGAGCGCTCGAAGCGCATCCATGCCTACGTTTACGACACAATCGCTTCGTCTTTGATTATTATGATTGATTTGATCGTCATTAATTTTAGTTTTCTGTATACATTTCATAACATCATCCGCAAGAATAATGCGCTCGGAAGAACTGAGAAAAAAGGAATCTCCTTCTCCTTCATCGATCGTATTATTACAAACATCCACGTTTAAGAACAATCCTTCGACGATAGCCAAGCTAACTAATCTGCTTTCTATTTCGCCTCTCATTTTCCGTTCAATGAAATCTAACTGTTTCAAACGAATCGGATGATTTCGTTGTGTGATATCGAACAACGAGAGACATTTTCTAAACGCGTACCCGCACGCGCTCGCCCAAACTCTATTCGCGTCTAACCCATTTGCAAACGAATTAAAACTCTCAACGCGCTCGGGAACACACGCATTGATTTCACCTAGTATCATCTTTATTCGCTCCGTTCTTATTCTCTCGTTCTTACATTTTTTTACAAACACTTGCATGTCAAAACTCTCAAAGATTGCTTGAAAAGTGCGCGCGCTCGAAGCGCTTTGATTATTCTCTAAAATTCTGCACCCAGCTCTATGAAGCGCTTCTGCGCCATCATCTTCTTCGTCATCGTCGTCGTCGTTTTTCTGTTCTCCTCCTTCGAAGTCATCGTCCTCATCGCCTTCATCGTCTTCATCCCGATCATCTCCTTCATTTTTTTTGCGCGCAGTAGTATGATGATGAGTAGTTTTAATATCACTACTCCTCCGCCGCAGGTAACTCGGGTGCCCGCTAAGCCTAACGCTTCGAATGAAATCACAAACACTTTCGAATTCCCTCTTAATCTCCTTCTCTTCCTTCTCTCCATAATCATCATCCTCTTCTTCTTCCTCCTCTTCTTCATATTCATGTTCTTTCAACGCACTCATTACTATCGATGATGCGTTCTCTGAAAACTTCCTCGCGAAGACTTCCAACAAAATCCAAGCCCTTTGCGAATGGCTGTTTAACAAACATTTCGCGATTTCGCTCGCTTTAAATATATGACTACGATTCATATAATCATTTGAATCATCATCAGTTGCGATCTCCACGAGTAATTCTACACCAACGTGATCTCCATCGCACATTTCTCTCACGAAATCCTCTTCTTCCTCGTGACCTTCCTCGTCAATCTCGGTTTTCCAATCCTTGTTCTTATTCTTACGAAGGAGATGAAGTTTAAGCCTATTCTTTAACGATGATTGCATAGATTGCAGCATCGTCGTTTGTGTTTATGCGTGCGTTTATGCGTGATTTTTTAATGACATTGTGCGTGATTGATCATTTAATAAGTAAGCGCGCTCTTTTAATTGTTTACTTTTGCGGCATCAGTTAAGTTTTTGAATTTCATAAAAGAGAAGTAGAGAAGAAGTGTTTGCCCGTTTCATCAATAGCAAAGCGTAGCGTAGCCGCCGTGATCTTACGAACAAATTGAACAAATTCTCTATTGTGATTATAGCGATATTTTAGATGAAGTGCGCGAGTACAATCATCGAGTGTTTAATTCGCGGCGTTATTTGAAGCTTTTTGGTTCGCGCAAAGTTTGCGTTCGCGGTCGAACGTGGTACTTACGCGCGTACGTGCGAAATAGAATTTTTGTTCAATTTGAACACCTGAACGCGCGCGCGCTACGCTCTCACCGCTTTTCACGTTACTTTACTTTCTTCGTTTCTTTTTCAACGTAGCTACTCGAATCAGTAGGAGTCTCTTCTTCTTCTTCTTCTTCTTCTTTATTATTATTGTTATTCATCGAACGAAAACGACTTTGTTCGATAGTATTTTTGCTGTTCTTTTTATTATACTTAAACGCGAAAGAAAAGATCGAGACGAATGATATGAAAGCGAAGATCCATAGCCACCAAAACGTTGCGAGTTTCTGCACGTGCGAAGTCTTCGAAAATCTGAACATAAAGCGGATCCAACAACTTCTGATCTTGCCGATGATTGGCATGGATGGGAGAAAGTTTGGAAGTCGTTCCTTTTTTATGAAATTCGCGTCAACGAACGTCGCGATTGCGAGTTCGGTCGTAAGCGCTCGAGCTCGCCATTTTCGATCGTACCAACTTCTATGCGTCTTTTTATGGTAACCGAGACAAATAGGGAATTCAATAGGACCGAATGCTAGTTCTTTGTCGATCCATGGACCTAGCTCATCGCCATCGACTCGAGAGAAGGCCAACGTGTTGCGATGTTTCATTGCTAATGCGAACGCATTTTTAGCAAACGCTTCTATTTTCACTTTGCCGCCGCCTTCGACTAAGAATACGACTGGCGAATTGAATTCGAGAATGTTGTTGAACACTGATTGGTCCAAGTTTGCTAACGGAGCGACAATTCTCGTTCTCACAAAATTCGGAACGTTACATTCGTTTTTGACGTCATCATCGTCGTCGTCTTTGAAACAAATCATATACTCCGTGGTGAAGAGCTTTTTATTGAGATCTTCTTTCCCGTCGCCGTCGCCTGGGACGCGCGGATGTACGGCTAAAATCACAGCGTACGATTTCTCTGTATTCGTTGTTCGTTTAAAGAAATCATCATTGTTCGTTAAATCGGCATTTAACGCATGAAAGAATTCTTTCACGGCAGAATCTTCCTCAGACTTGTCACTTTCGAAAGCGCCAAACCACGCTTGTAAATTTTCTATTTTGCTCGCCTCTTCGTTAAAGTTCATTCGAACTTTGTTTAAATACAAATCTTCTTTAACTTTTTGATTCGAAGAACTAACGAAGAAAAACGCGGCGTTCGCTTCAGTAGCGCGTAAGTTTGCATAATCTCTCGCGTGTTGCGAACCCGCAAATTCTCTCAAAAACATCCGCACGTCTGGCGAGCTCACTCGACGTAAATAATTTGCGAGCGATAAGCGGTCTCGCGAACCCTTATATCGCTTCGCCAAAACGCTCGCGCCTACTAAAGCGTTGACATCAAATTCTTGTTCCTCGCCGCCACCATTATCAACAACACTATTATCATTTCGCTCTAACAACAAAACAGTCGGGAACGACGAAACTTCAAACTTCTTCACGAACTTCTTCCTCTGATCTAAGCTCTTCATGTTCTCATCGCCCTCTCTCGGATACGTACGAATATCTCCATTCATTTGCACGATATCAATCACGTCATCGCCTATCCCTTCATAGCGAACGACTCGCAACGCCTCTCGTAACTCTGTTTCGAATATTTTGCAATGTCCACACCACGGCGCGTATACTAAAACGACCATTTGGAACTTTCTCGTTCTCTTCATTTTTTCGACGAACATTTCATTCATCTCTTTTGGCACGATGTCTCTCAACGACGACGCAGACGCAGACGACGAAATCGACTGACGGCGCTCGTCGTCGTTCGTGCCTATTTTATTCTTCGTTTCGCCCTGTTCTGCTCCTACTGCGGCAGCAGCAGCGCTCTTCGCGTGAACAAAGAAACAAATATTCTGCTCGGCATCGAAATTCGTGAGTACTACTACTATCGATAGTAATATTTTAATCATCATCATAATCATAATCATCATCGCTGGACGCGCACTCATGCACTTCTTTTAGTTTAATAAACGAGCGACAACGACGACAAACGAACGAACGAACGAACGAACGAACGAACGTATCCTTCTTCTTCTTTTTTATTAGTTACTCAAACAACTCTCTAAGCGCGCTCTTCGTTTTTTCGACAAATTCAGAGATCAGTCGAGTTGTTATTATTTACAGCTTAACACAACACAACACGACACGACACAACACGACACGACACGCACGAGCACACAGCCGCTGAACAATCTCTTCTTCTTCTTCCTCGTCCTCCTCCTCTTCTTCTTCTCGCGTTCTCTATCGATTATTTATTTATCTTCAATGTATATAAACAGGCCGCAGTGCTCTATATGTCGCCAGTTTCTGCAGATGCCGATTGCTTTGGAAAACAGAGAAATAATAAGGAATATTCCAAAAGGTCAACGCGCGAAAATGTTGTACTTTAGTGTACTAAATGCGATTACGCGCACTCACGTCGCTGATAAAGATACGCTCTATATCACAATCGAGAGATCGATCTCGCTCTAGTGATTTGATCCGTCGTTCATGTGTGCATAGATAGAGATAAATAGATCTATGTTTACTATTATATTGGTAATATTTGGCGTTTTTACGTTTGGAAAACGAGCAAAAAAATGGGAAAATTATTAAGTTTCAAAGAAATCGCGAGACAAACGCTATTGTTTCACGATAGGGCCCGCAGAACTGCCACCGCTACTGTTATAGTTAGTACTACTGCTAGCACTGCGAGCAGTGATAGTGTAGCAGTGAGAGAGAGAGAGAGCATGGCGCCAAGGACAAAGAAAACGGGAGAAGAACGACAAAGGCAAGGCGAGATTAAGGAAAAGCTGAAGAAGGACAAAGAAGAGAAGAAGAAGAAGAAGAAGAGTAACAAAGGGAAGGCGAACGTCGCCGTCGTTGGTTTATCGTTCGATGATGAAGACTTAGATGAAGGAGATGATTATGAAAAGAAGAGGAAGAAGAGTTTTGGTGCCTTAGGGGTTATCGAAGAAGTAGACGACGACGACGACGATGATTTATTAACAGCAGAACTTAATAATAATAACAATAATAATGAGAAGAAGAAGAAGAAGAAGAGTAGTAGTAGTGAATTTAATACAACGCAGTATGATAAAGAGTCTTTGAAGAAGGAACTGGAAGAACAAAGACTCTTTGCGATGAATCGACCGAAAGAACACGCGCAAGAGAAGCTCGCGATGAGTACAGCTACTAACCCGTTTCCTCATAGTGGAGAAGAAGAAGATGATGGAGAACAAGAAGCGATGGATGTAGATAATGATAACGATAACGATGCTTTCTTACCTACGGACAAGACTATTTTGGAGGCAAAGATGAAACGAAGAGCGAAACAAGGAACGAATGCGGGGAAGAATTTTATACCGCTCGTCGACGGCGAAGAAGAAGAAGATGGTAACGAAAAAAAGAAGAAGAAAAAGGGAGATTTTGCTTTCAATTCCATTGCCGAAGAACAACCTAGAATGGTAATGAATAAGAATATTAACAAGAGTGTCGAGGAACGCGCAAATTTAGCACTTGCGAAACTTCAAAACGCTTCTCAAAACGCGAAAAGGAAACTCGATGCGTGTTTAGAAAACGTAGAGAGATCGAATCAAGCTTCAGTGCGTTCATCAGAATCGTTGAAAAATTACGAACGAATTTTAGATGAATCAAAACTTCGATACGCACTTGCGCAAGAACTCGGTGTTTTCTTTCGCGCTGTGTCTGGAATGCTTTCCGAAAAGCTCCCTCTCATCGAAGAGCTCGAAGCGCAAATGCTTGAGACGGTAAAATCTCGTGGGAGAAAAAGACGCGAAACGCGAGAAAAATTCAAAGCCGAGGTTGGCGCTGAAGCCGAAATCGCATTCTCTGGAAAATTAAATAGTAGTAGTAGTAGTAGTAGTGATAGTTCGAATATTAAAGAACTTGAAAATGTTCTTTTAAGTGCTGTAATTCGTTCTACTGCTTGCGATGTCGCGAAAATTGACGAGTTAGGTCGAGACATGAATCTGGCGAGGAAACAATCAATCGAACGAAGAGCGAAACTTCGCTTCGAGGCTTTAATTATAAAGAAAGAATATAAAAAAGAAGTCTATTCCCAATTCAATGTGAACGACGACGAAGGAGAGGAAACAACCACAACAACATCAACAGAGGTGAAGAAAAAATTTCTGGACAGAGTGGAATCCATTTCTGACATTGCGAAAAATGTCATTTTCAAAGACGTCTCGGAAGAATTCTCGAGCGTGAACAACATTCTTGAAAAACTAACAGAGTGGAAAACAAGAGACAGAAAATCGTACGATGAGTATGCGATTTTCTTAGCAGACGTTTTTGAACTCTTTGCTCGCGTAGATCTTTTAAAAGCAAAGTGGATATCGAAAATCTTTTCTTCTTCGCTCTCGGAAAGCAGCGACGTCGTAGTAGCAGATTTTCCATGGAATAATTATAACTATGATGGTAATGATGAGTCTACGACGAATTTGATGATAGAGGTTTACTCACGAACGATTGCAAGTCTTTGTGCAAAATGCTGCGACGATGAAGATGTTTGGGACGTGTTTGAAAAAGACTGCGCGAAATCAATCCAAAACGTTCGCGAGGAGATGAATAAAACTTTACAAAATGCAATTAATAGAAAGACTGGCGCCGATGATGGTATCAAACAGAAGTCGTCAGTTGATGTTGCACATTTAGAAGAGCTCGTTAATGAAGTGACGTTAGGGATTCAAAGACGAATGGACGACGCTTTGCTTCGAGGCGAATATTACTGGTGGAAAAATGACTGGGTACAAATAAAAACGCCTGAAGCGAAAGCAATCGCGGACGCGTTCAAATCGTGGAAAGAAGAAGAGGAAGCTTCGCTCGAACTAGTCGCGCTCACTTTAGAAATAGAATAGAAATTTTTTCATGATAATAAACAGATAAATAATAATATTTACAGTAGAAAAGAAGTTTAAATGTTGTTTCCGCGCGCTTGATAAAGAACTATTCATCTTTTTATACTCGGGACTCCAAAATTTGAAACGTCAAGAATAAATACTAACTAACTTAGTTTTTCCCCATCTTGTCTCTTCCTTTCGCAAACGGATTAGTCGTTCCAACTGCTACTTCGCTACCTTCTAAACTCAAGGCGATACTAATCAAAACGACGCACATCGTAATCAACACGGCCATACAAATTTGAACAAATTTCCCCCCAGTTTGCATGACGATCCATCGATACGATTGTCTCGATATACACGGTAAGACTTCTCTGTCGGCGTAATTTTTCGAAGGATCGCGCATCGGCGCTTGACTATAAATCGCTCCAGATCCTAAGCAAATGAACAAACTCAAAATCCCAGTCGCGGAAGAGTGCTGGTCCCAAATAAACGTATTCACCAAAATCGTCCCAACTTTACACATATTCCCAACAATCGCAAACGACGTCGCCGATATCATATCTCTCAAATGAAACGACAAAAAGGACATTCCTAAGCCGGCAACGCACGATAACAAAATAAAAAAAATAGCACCATACGTCCATTCCGTGTTCTGCAAAACTTGATTCTCGCCGAGCAAAATGAACATCGAAGCCAAAAACGGCACCGATAATATGTTCTGATAATACGTCTGCCCCCAAGTCGTCATCGAAATCGAACTCACTAAATGCTTCACGTAAATAATCTCAAAAATAGAGACGACGTACCAAACGACGATCCAGAGATAGGCCTGAACAGAAAAGTTCGAATCAATATTAACGTACAACAAAACCCCCACAGCGATCCCGATTAAACTCCCGAACGACTTCGCTGACGGTAAATCTCTCCCGAGAAAGAAATAATCCAGAACGGCCAATATCAACGGCGTCGTCGATCTCAGACATATAAACGTATCCACCGGCGCTAACTGTATGCTCTTCATGTTCGCGAATAACGTCGTCACGAACGTGAACACGACGATCAAGAACCCTTTCGCTTTCTCTATCTCGAGCTTATCCGCCACTAAAGCCTTCATTTCGTGCAACACTCGCACGGCGCATCCGCTCGCGAGCAGTTGACAGAACAACAAAAAACATGGCGCCGGCACGTACGCTAACGTGATTTTATTAATGATCAGAAGCTGTGAGTTACACAAAGAGTATCCAATAATCGCTGCTACTAGTTGTGCGTACGTTGGCGCTTTCTTCGCTATTGCTATCATTTCCTGCTGCTGTGATTGTTGTTGTTGTTGCTGTCGTTGCTGTCGTTGTAAGAGTTCTTCGTCGTTGCTGTCGTCGTCGTCGTCGTTGTTGTTCGCATTACTTTTCACATCGGATTTCATGAATGTATTGGTCGTGTTCTCGCTGAACAGAGAGCGAATGTTCGAAAGCATTCTCTCTCTCTCTACAACTCTACAACTCTCTCTCTCTGCAACTCTCGTTTGTTTAGTATCGAATCTAGATCGAGATCGATTTTATGTACGCGCGCGATATTTATGACTATCGATGAAGACTGTGGATGATGTTTTGGATTTTCCAAATCTCGTCAGTATAGAGCTCACAAATCTGAATCACGATAGTTATTACTTCTTTTAAATAACGAGTATTACGATCACTCGCACTGCTACGTTGCACAAAACGTTTCATCAGAGGCAGTATAGGAGCAGTAGAGAGAGTTAGGGTTAGGGTTAGGGTTAGGGCCAGAGCGATTGTTTAGGTGAAGAAATTCCC
>Ga0114998_10000378_pt1 | contig 32320 bp, 30 predicted proteins | sample ArcticOcean_MG_C_5_FD_87044 | JGI IMG/M metagenome (GOLD analysis project Ga0114998, IMG submission 87044) | Marine microbial communities from western Arctic Ocean - ArcticOcean_MG_CB4_138 | ecosystem: Environmental > Aquatic > Marine > Oceanic | place: Arctic Ocean: Canada Basin | collected... | reverse complement strand
TTATTATTTGAAAAATTAATTTTTTTTTCTTTTTTAATAAATTTTATTATATTTTTATTAATTATTTTTTTTCTATCTTTGTGAGATACGTAAACTCTAATGGATCCACCTTGAATTGGAATTGATTTAACATCGAAAATATCCATATTATTTTTTTTGAAAAAAGCTATTAGTGGAATTAACAAATGGTAATCTAAATGCTCATGGTAGATAGTGTCGAAAGTTTTATTTTTATATACTTCATAAAAATATCCAACTTCAAATATAAATACACCATCTATTTTTAAAATATTTTTAACACCTTTTATAAAATCATTTAAATTATCTACATGTGCACAAACATTATTTGCTGTAATTAAGTCAAATTTTTCATATTTTTTTTTTATGTTTTTGGACTCTAAAAAATTAAAAAATCTATTTTCCATAAAGTAATTTTTTAATTTAAAATTTGATAAAATATTTTTTGCAGGATCTATGCCGACTCTAATATTTTTTTTATCAAAACATTTTAAGAATGATCCATCATTGGCTGCTATATCTAAAATATTTGATTTTTTTTTAAGAAACCTACGAGAGCATTCCTCAGCATAATCATTAAAGTGTTTGAGGTTTGTTTTTGATGTTCCGGATACAAATAGATATTTTGAAAATAATTTTTTTTTGTTGATTACATGTGATAATTGTAAATGACTACAGTTTTTACATTTTAAAACTTTTAAAGGGTATGATTTGATTTTAATTAGTTTTGATAAAAATTGGTTTGCCAAAGGTGATTTTCCTAAATCAATAACATTAATAAGTTTTTTATCACCACAAAGCCTACATTGATTTTTTTTTTTTAGTATTTTCATTATTTATTAATAAATTTTGATGTTAAATTATTTTAATCTTTTAAATAATCAAATATTTGCTCTTCACATATTTTTTTGAGATTTTCTTTTTTCTTTTCTGAGCTATTCCAATCAATAATTTTTTTCAGCGTCTTATCTATAGACCATCTTGGCCTCCAATTTAGATATTTAATTGCTTTTGAACTATTCAACTTTAAAATTTTGGTTTCTTTGATTTTATCTTTCTTTATTGATATTTTTTTAAATTTTTTAATTTCATTCATTTTACTTATTACTTGGCTCACTTTGACAAAATTACTTTTTTTGGGACCAAAATTCCATGCATGACCTTCTTTTGCTAATTTTCTTTTATATTTTTTTTGTGCTAATAACAGATAGCCATATATTGGTTCAATTACATGTTGCCAAGGCCTTATATGGTCAGGATTTCTTACAATCATCTCTTTATTACTGTTAATAGATCTTATAATATCCGGTAATAATCTATTTTTTGAATAATCTCCACCACCTAGTACATTTCCAGATCTTGCAACAGCGACTTTTTGATCTAAAAATTTTTTTTTATAAAAAGACTCTATATATGAATTGATCGCTATTTCTGCACAAGCTTTTGATGCACTATACGGATCCTTTCCACCAAGCTCATCAGTTTCAGTATAGCTCTTGTTGTTATTTTTAATTTTATAAACTTTATCAGTAGTTATTATAACTACTGACTTTACAAATTTTGCATATTTAATAGCTTCTAATAGATTTATGGTACCAATTATATTTGTCTGAAAAGTATTAATTGGCTCTTCAAAAGATTCTCTAACTAAAGGTTGTGCTGCCAAATGAAATATAATATTTGGTTTAACTTCATAAATTTTTTTTTTTAAGTTATTATAATTGTTGATATCTAAATAAAAATTTTTATTTAATATTTTTTTACAATCTGTTTTATTAAATATTGATATTTTTTTTGGTTTAAGTGAATATCCACTTATATTTGCTCCTAGTAACTTTAAAAAAATTGTAAGCCAAGTTCCTTTGAAACCTGTATGACCTGTAATAAATATTTTTTTATTTTTCCAAAACTTTTTTAAATCTTTAAAAGTCTTATTCACTCCATACCTTCCAGGGTGCTTTATTGGAATTCCATAGATCTTCTAAATGATTTTTATCTCTCAAAGTGTCACATGCATACCAAAAACCACGATGTTTATATCCAACTAATTCTTTTTTTTTAGCAAGTTCTTCCAGTGGTCCTTTTTCCCATATAGTTTTATCATTCTTTAAATATTTAAAAATACCCTTATTCAATACAAAAAACCCACCATTAATCCAAGCACCATCACCTTTAATTTTTTCAGAAAAATTTTTTATTAATTCATTATTATTATTAAAATCAACCGCTCCAAATCTACCAGGTGGTTGAACTATAGTCATAGTAGCTAGTCTTTTTTTGGTTTTGTGTAGTTTAATTGTTTTTGGTATATCTACATTGGATAATCCATCCCCATAAGTAAGTAAAAAATTATCATCAACAAAATCTTTAATTCTTAAAATTCTACCACCAGTAAATACTTCTTCACCAGTGTCAATTAAGGTAATTTTCCAATTTTCATTTTTATTTTTATGAATTTTTATTTCATTTTTTAAAACATCAATAGTTACATCAGAATTATGTAATGAAAAATTAACAAAATATTCTTTTATTAAATAGCCTTTGTACCCACAACAAATAACAAAATCCTTAAAACCATAGCTGGAATATACCTTCATGATATGCCAAATTAATGGTTTTGAACCTATCTCTATAAGTGGTTTTGGTTTGATTAAAGTTTCTTCTTGTAATCTTGTTCCTTTACCACCAGCTAAAATTACAACTTTCATAAATATCTATTTAAATGAATTTAATATAAATTAAAGATATATTTAATTTTTTTTAATTATTTTAATAAAAATAATTAATAATGGTGTATTTCAACGATCTATAAGATTTATGATTAAAAAAATTATTTTTTTTGTTCCAAATATTGATGATGGAGGTATTGAAAAAAATTTAGTTATTTTGTCTAATTTTTTTACTTTAAAAGGATATACTGTAGAAGTAATATTTTTTAGAATTAGCAGTAATATAAAAAAAAAAATTAATAAAAAATTAAAATTAATAAAATGCAAAAGATTATTTAATTTATTTTTTATAAATCAGAGAATAAACAATTCTATAAATTGTTTCATTTATTCTTTATTCAATATTAGAACTAATAAAAAATCAATAATTTTTTCAATGCAAGATCATCCTTTTGCAATAATAATTGCTTTGATTAAAAAAATACCATCAATAGCTAGAATAGCTAATCATCCAATTGGATCTCTAAAATTTTCTAATAATCATTTTATTTTTAAAATTAAACTTTTTATAAAAATTTTATTTTATAATTTTGCAAGTATTATTATTTGTAATTCAAAACAATCATCTAATTTTTTTAAAAAATTTCTATATATAAAAAAAAATATTTTTTATATATACAATCCAATTAAAATAATTAAATTTTTTAATAAAAATTTTAAAAGAAATAAATATGAATTACTTACGGTAGGAAGACTTGAAAATCAAAAAAACCTTACTGGTGTACTATGGGCATTATCAATTATTAAAAAAAAATTCAAAAGAATAAAATTGACAATTGTAGGTAAAGGCAGTGAAAAAAATCATTTAATAAAGTTAGCTAAAGAACTTAAAATACAAAACAATATTATATTTGTAGGTTATTCTAAACCAGACCTTTATTATAAAAAAAAGGGTATTTTTATTTTAAATTCTTTTTTTGAAGGCCTACCAAATGTTTTGATTGAAGCCATGCAATATAAAATTCCTATCATTTCCACTAATTGCTTAAGTGGTCCTAAAGAAATATTAATGAATGGGAAATATGGAACTCTTGTAAATGTAAAGGATTATAAAGATTTAGCCAAAAAAATTGAAAATAATATTAATAATTATAAATCTGCATTAATGAAAGCCTCAAAAGGTCATGCTAGTTTAAACCGTTTTTTAGCAGATAAACAATGTCAAAAATATCTGCATATAATAAATAATTTGTAAAGTTTCTAAAAATTAATTATTTTATCAAAATATTTTTTTTGATTTTTTTTGTGTGATGTAACGACAATTATTTTATCTTTTTTAATACTACTTAAAAATTCAAATATTTTTTTTTCATTCTTGCTATCCAAAGATGATGTGGGCTCATCCAATAAAATTAAATTTGCATCATTTATAATTGCCCTGATAAAGCCTATTCTTTGTTTTTCACCACCAGACATATCCTTTATTGTGGAACTTACACTGTCAATAAAATATTTTTTCTTATTAAATTTATTTAAATCAAATTTCTTCAAATATTTTTTAATTTTGTTTCTCGTATTTGGATTACTTGAATATTCTAACGCAATATTTACATAAATATTTTCATCAATTATAGTTGGCATTTGTGCTGCATATCCAACTTTAAATTCATTTGTGATAGAATAAAAATTATAATTAATATTATCAATAATTATCTCACCCTTTTGTGGCTTTATAAAGCCTGATAATAAATTTAATAAAGTAGTTTTTCCTGATCCACTTTCGCCATAAACTCCATAAATATTATTTTTTTTAAATTCTAAATTTAAATTAATAAATTTTGGATTGTTAATATATTCAACATTAATATTTTTTAATTTAATATGATTAATTTTGTTTTTTTTAATAATCTTTTTTTTTAAAGATATTTTATTTGCTAAATCTTGTTCAATAAATTTAACCGACTCTAAATTAAATATTATATTACTGAAATAAGCAGACAGTTTTGAAAATGAAGGAATTAATCTCAATAACGCTATTGCAAATACTGAATATTTTATTATAAAATCTGTAATATTTATTCCTTCAAATTCATTTCTATACATAATAAAAAAAAGCACTAACAGAAATACTTCAAACATAAATTTAGGTGTTAAACTAATTAACCCACTAATTATTTTTGTTTTATAATATTGTGATAGAAAATAATGATATCTTGATATAAATGTTTTTGCTTGGTCAATAAGCTTAATTTCCTTAAAAATATTTAATGTATCAGACAAAACTTTAAATACTTTTATTTCGTTGATGGCCCTTAATTCTCCAAATTTTTTTGAACCTAAGTATAAAATAAATAATATAAAAATGATTATACCAATTAGTATATACATTTCATAAGTTGGCTTGAAACCTACCAGACTACTTACAAAAAATATTAAAACTAGAGCATAGATGAATTCACCAATAAAATTTATTAACAAACCAAATATTCCAACAAATACATTTTCAACATCTCTTACTAATTGCTTTAAATAAACTGAAATTTCTTTTTTTGAAAAATTTTCATAACTTTTATTTAAGTATGTTTCGAGAATTTTTGCAGATTTTTGAGATGAAACATTATAAATAAAATTATGTAAGTATGCATTTTGAAATAATACTAGAATATTTTTAGTTATTAGAAAAAATACTAATAAACCTATATATATTTCTGTTAAAGAATATTCTTTAAAATATGGAACAAAATAATATTCTATCTTATCAAAGAGTGTGCTAAATAATTTTGAATCTTTTTTTTGATTTAATAGTAAAAAAAATGTACTTAAAAATAAGATTTCAAAAATAATGGTAGAAAATTGAATAACAAAATTTATTAAAACTTTTAACCATGTCTTAAAACTTGTTTCTTTTATAAAAAATTTTAATAATTTTATTAAATTCATTTTTCACCATAAAAAAAGTAACCTAATGGAAATATTTTTTTCATGCTTTTTGAAAATAAATAAACACACTTATCTAGTGTTTGACAAATAATTAATAAAATATTATTTAAAAATGGTATCTTTCTTGTTATCGTTGATATTGAGCTATAAAAACAAGCAAATATTCCTCCTTCTAATATTTTTATTTCTATTTCTTTAAATCCACTATCATCCAATAAACGTTTTAGAGCATCGTCTGTGTATCTAAAATAATCTTGGGGAGAGCCATGTATTCTAAAAATAAATGGTGTTGATCCAAAAAATTTTCCATTTTTATTTAAGATAGAGTGGCAGTTTTGCAAACAACTTTTATAATCAAAAATATGTTCAAGTACATTTAATAATAATATATTGTCGTATTTAATACCATTTAATTGTCCAACTTTTTCTAAATCAATTTTTAGATCATCTGGATCTTCAGAATAATTGTCACCATAAACAATCTTATTTTTTGTATTAAGATAATTTGTTACATTTGTAACTGATTTTTTTGATCCTAAATCTAAAACAGAACCATTAATTTCTATTCTTTTAACCTCATTAATTTGAGCTATTCTTAATAAAGAATAACCCTTAAAGATTAACTTATGGACAAATAAAAATTTTTTAATAAATGCAAGCATTGTAAATTGAAACAACTATCTAACAAAAAAAACTTATAAACTCAATGAAGATATAAATTTATTACATTAGCATAGATCTTATTAATAATAATTACTCAAAAATTTTAAAAAAGTTTTTAGAAAACCTAAATTGAGTATAGTTTATAATAGATTTTTTCATATTTAAACTTAACGAATATTTTTTACCTTCATCTATATTAATAAATTCTTGAAATTTTTCCATAAAATCTGACTTATTGCCCAGCTCATACTTTAGTCCATTTAATTTATTATGCATTATTTCATTAGGTCCATTTGGACAATCACTACTTAATATTGGAACATTAAGATACCCAGCCTCTAGCAGAGTATGCCCAGGTTCTTCCCAACGTGATGTAGAGATATACAGATCAGATCTTACAAGGTATTTATAAGGATTATTTTTGAATCCTAATAAAAAACAGTTATTTAAATTATTTCTTTCAATATAATTTTGAAGCATTTTTTTTTCTTCTCCATCTCCAATAATTATAAGATTAAAATCAACTTTAATTAAATTATTAATTTCATTAATATATTTTAATAATTCCAAAAAATTTTTTTGATAAGTCAATCTTCCAATCGCACAAAAAACTTTTTTTTTAAAAATAAATTTTTCTTCATAATCTATATTGTCATTTGATAGTTTTCTAATATTTCCCGATATAACTGGGTTTTCAATAACGAAAATCTTTTTTTCATTAATTCCAATAATGCTTTTTAATTCCTGTTTAGTTTTTTTTGTCATAGTAATTAAATAATCAGATTTTTTATAAAATATTTTCCAAATTAATTTTCTAAAAAAATTAAATTTTGGATAACCTTGAATACTATTTATTATTATTAAGTTTTTGAAAAAATACTTCATAAGACTTGGCACAAAACCAACCAAACCTGAAATAATAATATCAGGTTTTTTTGAAATAATTTGTTTTATAAGAAATGGAATACTTAAGATCGAAAAAAATAAAATTAGAAATTTAGAAATTTTTCCTGTATTTGGAATTATATGATTAATTTTAAGGAATCTTATGTAAGAATTTTTACCATCATTAAATTTTGAAAACTCACCTAATATGTCTACAAAATAAATTTTTGAATCGGAATATTTTTCTATAGATTTAGCAATTCCATGCATTGCTGTATTAGTGCCAACATTGCTTAACATTGGCGACCATACAAAAATTTTTAATTCTTTTTTTTTTTTCAAAATAACCTTTAATCTATATTTTAAAAATTTTATTATTATTGAGTCTTATATCAATTCTTTAAAAAGAGTTTCATTTTTTTTAATGAAGGCATTAGATATATTTGAATCATAATGTTTTAATTCTATATAATCTGGGAGAGAATTTTTAAAATTTATTTGTTTTTTATTTGGTTTGTATTTATTATTTAGTTTAATAAACTCTTTTAAACCAAGTAAAATTTCTTCTGCAGAATTATCAATAGGACTTAATCCTATTTTTTCTGCATATCTCCTAGAATAACAAAAACCTTTATAATACCCTAAATCTATCAACTCCTTATATGTTAATGTTTTGTTAAGTCTTTTAATTTTTTTTAAAATATAGACACCACTCTTATTGATTGCGTTTACATTAATCCCATAAACGTTTGTATTATAGACGGGCATATCAAGCAAAGAACCTATACTGTTAGGGCCTGAATCTGTTGCTATAAAACCTTTACATTTTTTTAGTATTAAAAATTGTAATTTTTTATTTACCAACTCCTCCATGTTAATTTCTATATACTTTTTATTTTTAAAAATAAGCTTTGTAGACTTAGAATGAATTAATCTTATCACAACAAAACCTTTACTTAACAAATATCTTATTGAAGGTTTGTAAGTTGAAATTAGTGACCCCCTAAGATGAGAAGTTTTTTTATAATTTCTCTCTCTATGATGAATAATTATAGTTTTTTTTAAATCTACGTGAGGGTATTTTTTTTTAAAATAATTATAATTTTCTTTGACATATTTATCTTTAAACTTAAAAATATTTTTTGTTTTTTCTTTGTTTTTTTTTTTAAATCTATTTGTGATTTTAGAAAATGGTGAGGAATGAACAAGCTTTAAATTTGAATTTAGATGATGTTCCACCTTTTTGGTTGTACAAGATATAAAGTTTGTATGCTTCAATGGCATTAATAAGACATTCAAAAATAAATTGTTAACAATTATCAAATTCTCAAAAATTTCACTAAAAAAAGAAAACTCAGTTGTGCTTGGCATTAAAATAATTGACTTATATCCATCAATAAAATTTTTTTTTACCATGATGTTTAAGTGCTGTGTGCTGGCACCGATTTGATTATACTGTAATTGGACAAATCTATATTTTGAAAAATAAAAAAATATAATAATTGGTAGATATAGAATTTTGAGAATATCAATAAATAAGAAAAATATTAATAAAATTAAAGTTTTGATGAAATCTTTAATATTTAAATTTGATAGAAAAAAAAATGTGTTTATTAAAATATTTTTATAAGAAGTTTTGGCTGGATACATTAGTGGCTGCACTAATGTGAACATTAAGTTATTATCTAAAACAAATATAATTTTAAAAATTTTTTCAAAAAAATAAAATTTTTTAATTGAATTCATATTATTTATAATCACAGAACATTATGTATTCTAATTCAAATTCATGAATAAGATTCTTTAAATAATTTATAAAGCTTAATCCAATTTGTTTTTGAACTATCAATTTTTTTGGCTTTATCAAATACTTCAATCTCCTTAAAACACTTTTTTAAAAATATACTTCCTTTTCCACTAATTCCCTCTAATGCAAAATGAAATTTAATATCTTTTGTTTTTTTTATTAATTGATCAAATTTTTTTTTGTTTTTTGGTAACTGATGAATCGAACACATTATAATATTTGAAAATTTATAATCTTCATGGCACCATAGAGTTGTCGCAAGCTCATTTGACATTATTGGTTCTGGTATTACAAATTCTATTGAAATTTTGTTTCTACGTGCATAATCATTCATTATCATATTTTGACCATTACTAGGTATTTTAAATACCCCTATGTGAATATCAGTAGTTATTGTTGCAGTTGTCACTTGATTAATCGACCTTATAATATTTGTAATAGTCTGTATTTTTTTGCATTAAAGGTTTTTTAATGCCTTGAAATCTTATGCTACAAGCAATTCTTGCCATACTGGAAGTAAAATTTATGTTTCCATGTAAAATAAAAGGATTAAAAATAATTACCTCACCATATTTTAATTTTGCAGGTTTCTCATTGTAGTTATTTTTTAGTATCAATGGTCCATTTACCAATCCTTGTTTGTGCTCTTTTTTAATTGTCTTAAATGATTTCGTTTGATCTATATAAAATACACCGCCATCGTCATCTAAGTCGTGAAACGGAGCCCATATTATATATGTAAAAGGAGAAACTCCTGACATCAATTCGTAGTGAGGCCACTGCCTTCTTTGCTCTTTACCTGGTAAGTTAAAAATTATATTAGCTCTTCTCTGTAAAAAAACCTCTTCACCACTTAATTTTTTAACAATATTTCTACAAGATTTAAGCATTATTTCAGATGCTTGATTAAATGATAATAAACCTACCATTACATTGTTAATTTCTGACTTAGACATAGTCATCATCTTTATTCTTAATTTTTCAATATCCATTTTAGATTTATTTGATTGTAATTTTTGGGTAATTACTTTTCTCAATTTTTCAAAACACTTTAAATCATCGATTGGTGCTATTGCATATCCTGGTCCATTTATAATTTGATCTTTAATATCCATAGTTTTAATTTTTTAAAAATATACCATAAGAAATTAAACGCAAGGATTTGGATCTAACTGATGAATTTTTTGTATTTCTTCTAAGATTTCAGCAGTTAAAGTTATATCTATAGATTTAATATTATCTTTTAATTGATTTAATGTTGTTATCCCAAAAATACTGCTTAAAACAAATGGTCTACTCAAAACAAATGCGTGTGCAAATAAATTAGGCTCAATATCATATTTTTTTGCTAATTTTATATATTTAGATATTGCTATTTCTCCTCTCTTAGTGTTGTGTCTTGAAAATCTACCAGGCCAAAGGTTAAATCTACTTTCTGAAGGTCTACGTTTATTTAGATATTTTCCAGTTAATCTACCTGCAGCAAGTGGTGAATATGCTAACAATCCACAATTTTCTCTTATTGAAATTTCTGCATGAGAATTATCAAAAACTCTATTAATTAAATTATAACCATTTTGAATAGTTATTGGTCCATCTAATGAGTTATTTTTTGCAATATTCAAAAAACTTGATATCCCCCATGGTGACTCATTTGACACACCATAATATTTAATTTTTCCAATTTTTACCAACTCATTAAGATTATTTATAACCTCTTCAATGGGGGTCCAATTAATGTCACTTGGGTCGTACTCAAAGTCTAATTTTCCAAATATAGGAATATTTCTCTCAGGCCAATGAAGTTGATATAGATCAATATAATCAGTCTTTAATCTTTTCAAGCTATTATCAACAGCTTTCCTTAAGTTATTTTTATCATATTTTAAATTATTTCCTCCACCTCTTATCCATGATAGTTTTGTAGCTCCAATACCTTTTGGGTGAGATGACACAACCTTGGTCCCAATTAGAATTTTATCTCTATTCTTTTTTTTAATCATCCAGTTACCAATAATTTCTTCTGAAAGCCCACTTGTCTCTTTTTTTGGATAAACTGGATACATTTCTGCAGTGTCAAAAAAATTAATCCCATTCTCAAAGGCAAAATCCATTATTTTAAAAGATTCATTTTCAGACGTTTGTTCACCAAATGTCATTGTGCCAAGAGAAATTGAACTTATGTCTAAATTAGTTTTTCCTAATTTTTTGTACAGCATAAATATTTATAACCATTTATTATGAACGTCCTCTTTAATATATTTTTCATAAATATTTTTAATTTGAGGTATTAATGAATGAATATCGTTCATATCAGACACATTTGCATTTTCATTTACTTGATTTTCGTTAATTGCTCCAGGTATCACAACTGTAATTCCATCCTGTAAGAGTATCCATTTTAAAGCTAATTGTGACAGGCTAAAATTTTTGGGCAATACCTTTTTCAATTCTTCAACCGCCACAAGTCCTTTTTCAAAATTTACACCAGAAAACGTATCGCCAACATCAAAAGCTTCTCCCTTAATATTATAGTTTCGATGATCGTTTTCAGCGAATTTTGTATCTTTATTTATTTCTCCAGTTAGTAAGCCGCTTGCTAAGGGACCTCTTGCTATTACAGCAATATTTTTTTTTTTTGCTTCAATTAAAAATTTCTCAATGGGCCTTTGTCTAAAAATATTAAAAACTAATTGAACACTTTTTATGTTAGGAAATTTAATTGCCTCAAAAGCCTCACTAAGATTGTAAACACTAATACCATAATTTGCTATTTTTCCTTTTTTTATTAATTCATCCATTAACTCATATGTTTCAATCTTTTTACAAATTTCTACAGGTGGACAATGTAATTGAACTAAATCTATTTGCTCTATACCCAGGTTCACTAAAGATCTATCTACAAATTCCTCCATCGGCTCCTGTTTGTAGCCCCTGGCGTAATTAGTGCCACGAATTCTTCTACCTAATTTAGTAGTAACATATATTTTTTCACTAGATGACTTAATTATATCAGATAAAAATTTTTCACTTCTACCATCTCCATAAGTATCGGATGTATCAAAAAAATTAATTCCTTTATCTAGAGCTTTTTTAAGAATATTTTTAGCTTGATTATCAGATACATCTCCCCAACACCATCCTATCTGCCAACACCCAAGGCCAATTTCTGATACCTTCCACTTTAAATCAGAAAATTCCTTAAATTTCATACTTGTGAATTAAATTACACTCTTTCCAAAATATCTGCTTGTGCTGCTTTAGCTTTTTTTACTGTATCAAGTCTTTCTTTGTAAGATTTTTCAGGTGGGTCATACTTGTCAAACACATTCATGATCACTTGTGTAAAATCTTTTCCTATTTCAGATAATAAAATTTCATTATCGAGAACTTCAACTAATCCATCTTCAATCATATCATCTAAGAATTTAATCTCTTTAGAAAAATATTCTTTAAAATTAATATTAAATTGATCTTTAAAATTTTTAAAGTCTATTTTAAAATAGCTTCTTATTTGTTGTGTTGCGTGTTGCCTAATTTTATCATCTTCAGATAATTGGATTCCTCTAAAACTGGGTAGTTTATTTTCATCTAAAGATTTTCTGTATGAGGGTAAATCATAAAAATTCTGAACATAATAATCATTGCCCAGGTTACTCATTGATGAGCTACCAACTGCTATAAAATTAACTCTTCCACCTGTTTGGTGTCCAGCGGCGCCATAATGTGTTTCTCCCTCGTTAAATGCTTTCGTCATTGGGCTATCCGGCAATGAATAACATTCAAAACCTGTTCGAATATATCCACCTTCTTTCATTTTTGCATGTATAACTTCCATCAATTCTTTTCTTTCCAAAAAATCAGGCAAAGGACCTTCGTCTACCATTTTTACCTGGTATTTTGAAACCCACGGTTTGTACGCCATCAAAGATAACTGAACTAAAGTAGGTTTTAATCTTAAAATTTCATCACAAGTTTTTTCCATACCCTTTGGAGTTTGCCCTGGTTGGCCAATCAATAAATCAAATGCTATTTCTTTATAAACCTTTCTAACTTTGTCAGTTAAAATATCATCAAATAATTTTGACGGCTGAATTCTATTAACTCTTCTTTGAACTTCTTCATCAAAATCTTGCATTCCAAAAGATATTCTATTTGCCCCACAAACTTCATTATTATAAATCAATCTATCTTCGTCAACTCTTCTTGGATCACTTTCGATTGTAAAGTTTTCTACTTTTGACCATTCAAATAATGACTTTAATTTATCCACTAATTCTTTTAAATCTTCTCTATTTAAGATGGTCGGTGATCCACCTCCAAAAAAAACTGTACCAACATTTAGTTTAATATTATTTGCATTTAAGAAATTGAACAAAAGATCCATTTCCTTATAAAGGTATTTTAAATAATCTTTAACTTTTTCATAATCTTTAGTAATAAATTTACTGCATGTACAAAACCAACACAATTGTTCACAAAAAGGTATATGAATATAAAAAAACGTTTTTTTATCTTGATTTTTTGGGAACCAATCTAATATTGCTTTTTTATAATGATCATCTTTAAAATCAAAAGACCAATGATCTTTTGTAGGATACTCTGCGTAATTAAACACAAGGTCTTGGTGATATTTTTTAATTAAATTTGCATTTAGTTCAATTTTTTTCATACAACCTTAATTTATATTAAAAGATTTTACACTGCCAGTTAAATCACTTGCTGTCATTCTATTTTTTACGTGATTACTGTCATTTACAAACATTCCTATAAACCATCTACATTTATAAGATTTCCAATTAATTTTTTTATTTTTATCAACTGGCTCTACACCATGAACAATTGATCCATAAAACATTACAGAATCGCCTATTTCAAGTTTTTCTTCAAGATTCATTTTTTTGTTATTTGTGTCTCTAAAATAAAACCCTCCAGAATTAAAATCTTCACCAATTTTGCTCATTATCAATCCTGAAACGATTCTTTGATTTTTTCTAGGATCTACATGATCTCTTAATTCACCTCCTCCAATTGGATAATTTACAATTTGAAGTCTGTCAATTTGATTTTGACTAGGTATATTTTTTTCGTATTGAAATTTTTTGTTTCCAGCTAAAAATTTTACATATCTCCAGTGCTTGTAAACGCCATCCTTTAATTTTTTTTCTAATTTCGTTTTAATATTCCAATTGTAGAAAAAATAAGAATGTTTAATTGCGTACAGGCTATATTTTTTTGTAATTTCTTTATCATAAATTCTATGAAAATTTGGTGTGCCATCTAACATTTTATGAAAAGAAGGTTTTCTTTTTTTATCATAAAACTTAGCCAACCCAATAACTGTATCTTTTAATTTTTTTTGGGCTGCGTTCCTGACAATAAATGCCTCCCCTTTATACATTTTTTTGATTATGTTTTTTACAAAATGGTGTTTTTTTTGATCAATATTATTTTTTAAATCTTTAAATTCAATTATATTTATTTTAGTTACATGCTTTGGAGCAGGTGACTTATTTTCTAATTCTTTCCAAATATTTTTTATGTAGGTAGTGTTTAGCATAGGATTTCGAATACTATAAAATTAATGATTGTCAATGATCTCTGTTTAAAATTTAAATATTAAGTCTCTCTCTCTAAAGTTTTAGATGGATTTATTGAGTTAAAATAATTAATAAAGGTTTTATGGTTAAATATTGTGCTTTTAAATAATGAGAAAGTCTTCATAACAAATTTAAAGCTTTTACAGTAGTAAAATAATAATCACTTTTATAACCAATTATTTTGAACAATTTGATCCAATCTTTCTTGTTCAAAACTGTTGTTCCCAAAAGTGTCCAATCGTCAAATACTTTTTTTTCTTTTTCATTTGAATAGGCTGCTACTGTAAAAAATGATTTTTTTGAAACTCTATTTATTTCAGCTATTATTTTTACAACATCTTGAAAGTTATATTTATAGATAGAACTAAAACCTATAACAAAATCAAAATAATTTTTTTTAAAAGGGATTTTGTAATATTCACTTAAAATAATACTAGACTTAATTTCTTTTTCAGCATTTTTTACAGGATAAACATGATCTTCAATTCCCCAAATCTCAGATTCTGGTAATAAAATTTTTAGATCCTTCATTATAAAGCCTTTTTTACAGCCTAAATCTAAAATTTTAGATTTATTGGTTAGTTTATATTTTTTAATAATTTTTGGTAATAATTTTAACCATCTCCCATCATAATTAAATCCACCATATCCATTATTTCTATCTCCATCGTAATATTCTTTTCCTAGCTCCCAAGCAGTAAGCTTATTTTTTATAGATCGTTTAACTGTTCTATTTACTAAAATTTTTTTTTTAAAATAACCAGGATCAAAATATGGCATACTAAAATTCAACTATTGGTCTTAAAACTTTACCTTTCTGAAAGTCATCTATTGCTTTATTTATTTGAGACATTTTATAATTTTTTTTTGGAAGAATTTTTTTTATATTTGTTATTTGATCAATTAATATTTTTTGATTTATTTCAAAATTGTTCATTATTGTTCCTCCTTTACCCCATGCTCCTGTTAAAGTTTTACCCGAAATAATATCCCACGAATTAATTGAAATTTTCTCATGAATCTTTGTGTTTCCTATAATAACAAATTGTCCACCAAATTTTTTGCAAAGAGGGAAAGTTTTTTCAATTAATTTTTTTGATCCTGTACAATCAATTATCAAATCAAATTTTTCATAATTATTTTTTATGAAAACATTTAATCTATCTTTATTTCCTAGATGAACAAATTTCATATTCTTTTTATTTTTAATAAGTTTTAACCTTCTGCTATTGGAGTCAACTGCCACTATATCTTTACACTTAAGATAGTTTAGAACAAGTAAGCTGGAATAACCTAGGCCACCCATTCCTAGAATTAATACTTTTGAATTTTTATTAATGTCAGCTACATTTAAAATAGCATTACTTGCTGTGGGTATTGCACAACCTAGTAAAACTGATTCTCTTAAAAATTTATTTCTTTTATTAATTTTAAAGATCCTATTATCTGACACAACTGAATATTTTATAAGTGTATTGCAGCCACCTGTATTAATTTTTTTGCCCTTACTATCAAACATTAAAGATTTATATTTTTTTTGTTTTTTTTTTTTTTCCCAACTAAAAAAAACTAAATCACCAATTTTAACACTTTCTACATTTTTTCCTTTTTTTATAATTTTCCCCACCCCCTCATGTCCAATACAGTGTGGTAAAAATTTATCTTTTCCCAATATTCCACTAATTTCATTTAATTGGGTGTGACAGATACCTGAATACTTCATCTTAACAAGGACATACCCCTCAGACAATTCTGGTACACTAATATCACAAAGTGATAAACTTTTTTTTTGTTTAATTAATACAATAGCTTTGTTATTAAGTTTCATTGGTGAACTATTTTAGTATATGTTTTAATATTGAATGGAAATCTGATTTATTTATCGATTTAGAGTGCCCTAGTATATCAACCTTTAAAGCCCCTGCTATATTACCAACTAAATTTGTAACCAACTGGTTTGCTTTTGCAGAATATAATAGTGATGTTATTACCAAAAATACATCTCCTGCACCAATAGTATCAAGCACCTTTTCTGAAATTAAAGCTGGTGTATGTAATATTTTTGATTTTAAATAAGAGGTTGACCCTTTTCTTCCTCTTGTAATAGTAAAGTTTTTACATTTAATTTTTTTAGTTAAATTACCTTTTAAGATTTTTATGATTTCATCATAATTATTGGATGAAGCAAGTCTTAACTCTGGCTCATCTATACATACATAATCACACTTTTTATACTTGGTAATTAAATTAAATCCTAAATTTGCACTGTTGGTTTGACAATTAATTGCAAGAAATTTTGATTTTTTTAAAAGAGTTTTATAAATTTCTTGATTTATTAGGCCATGTCCATAATCAATTACAATGACTACATCAAATCTATGTAAATTTTTATTTAAATATTGATTTATTTTTTTGAAGTTTAGTGTGCTTAAAAAATCATCATCTATATAATACACTTCACTTAATTTTTTATTATATCCTTCTTCAACAAATCTTTTTTTTCTTACTGTTACTTTATCTTTTTCAATAAATATTTTACTTTTAATTTTTTTTGCAAAATTATTAACTTTCTTTTTTATATCTAAATCTTTTCCTACAACCGTGCATATTTCTACGTTAGTATTAAATTGTGAAAGATTTGTAGCTGCAGCAAAAACGCCACCTAGAAAAATATCTGACTTATTGTATCTTGTGGCTAAAATGCTTTCTTTAGGTGGCTTGTTAAGTGGTGTGACAGAATCATATTGATCAATAATAGCATCACCAATTATTAGGGCATTGAGATTTTCAGCTCTTTTTAAGCTTTTGAGGGTATCATTTAATAAATTAGATTTATTTTTTGTAGATAGAAATTTTTGCAATTTGCTATCAAAGATATATGAAAAACTTTTATTTATTATTTCTGTTGAGCTTTTTAAAGGTGATTCTGTAAAAATAATTTTTCCACCATTTTTGGCTACAGCTGATTTTTCTTTTTGTAATCTTAAAGTAAGATCTTTTTTTCCTTTATAGTCCTTACCTTTAAAATAAAAATCTGGTTTTATTGCTTGAATACTTTTCACTGCATCTTCTGCGTAATTTATACCAACACAATTAACTTGTCTTAAAGCCGCTAAAACTTTAGCTCTAAAATAATGGCTATTGACAGGTCGATTTGGACCTTTATTAACAAATTTATCTTCGGTAACAGTTACAAATAAATAATCACATTTTTTTTTAACTTCTTCAAAGTGGCTTATATGACCTGCATGGATTACGTCAAATACGCCGTGACAAAGGCCTATTTTTTTTCCTCTTAATTTTAATTTTTTTGAAATTTTAGATAGTTTTTCTAAATCGTATAATTGCATTGTATTAATATTATATTCTAAATGAGTTTGACTCTGAGTAGTCGGCTGTCACAGATGATCCTGAAAGAATATTCCCTTCATTAGAAATTAACAATTTAAATAAACCTAAAAAATTTTCTGCTGATGCTATTTTTTGTAATGGCAATTTTTCTTTGATAAATTTTTTATAAACTTTTTTGTTTTTTAATTTTAGTCTTTCAAAAGCATTGTTTTCATATTCAAATGCACCTGGTAGTACACAGTGTACATAAATATTTTTTTTAATCAATCTTTTAGACAATGTTTTGGCATAAGTGATTAAAGCTGCTTTTACCATTGAATATCCAACTGAGGCCGTTGCCTCAATTCCTGCAACAGAACTAACGTGAATTATTTTAAGATTTTTATTATAATTATTCTTATCTATAATCTCTCTGTTTATCTCAACTGCAATCCCCACATTAACATTGAATAATTCTTCTAAATCTTTTTGTTTTATTAATGTTTCATGTTTTCCGAACCCTCCACCCATACAATGGAAAATAACATCAAATTTTTTTTTAGATAGTTTTTGGCAAAATTTTTTAAAATTCTTTTTATCATTTAAATTAAACTGGTAACAGTTTTTCTTATTCTTAGTGCTCAGTATCTTTTTAAGATTTATTACTTTTTTTACATCCTTGCCTACAGTAAATAAATTATAATTAATTTGATTCATGTATTTGGCAAGGCATAGGCCCATTCCTGAAGTTGCGCCTGTAATTAAAATATTTTTCATTAGTTTAGTCTATGGACAATAACCTTTGTCTTATCACTTTTATTCTATCTTTTGAAATAAAAGGATACATATTATCAAGCATTGCTGGTTCAAAAGTTCCATCTTTATTCATCTGTGTCTGGACTCTTGGTATCAGCTCTTGCATTGGAGGCATCATTACCTCACAAATAACAGCTTTATTAGATTTTAAAATATTAGACAATATATTATCAATTCTTTTTTCACTATCTATTGTAAAAAACTCATAATCAAAGCTTTTAGAAAGTTTTGAAAAATTTGGAAGCTTTACACCACTCTTTTCATCAGAGCCTACAAATTTTTTAAAATTTTTCTTTTGCATCAATTTCATTGTAAGATATCCACCATTGTTAATTATAAATATTTTTGCTGGTATTTTATAATTTTTTATTGTTTGTAATTCTTGTAAATTAAACATTATTCCCCCATCACCAGTTATGCAAATTGGTGTTTTATTTTTATCTGCAAAATAAGCTCCGATTAAACCTGGTAGTCCAAACCCCATTGCTGCAATACCTGAAGAAGTAAACAATCTCTGATTTTTTTTTGTTTTAAAAGACTGCATCGTACAAGTAAAACTTGTACCCATATCAGTTACAATATTTTTTTTACCATCAAGTTTTCTTGATAAATGATTAATAAAATTAAATGAATTTATATATTTATTGTGATTTTTATAATTTTTATCTTCATCAAGTGAATTTTTCAGTTTTGTCAATTCTTTAATCCATGTGACCTTTTCAATTTTATTTTTTTTCTTTAAATAAGTTTTAAGCTTTTCAAGAAAAAAATTGAGATCAGCATTTATTGGAACATCAGTTTTTAATCCTCTTTTTTTAATTTCAAACTTATCAATATCTATATAAATTTTTTTTGAATTTGGTGAAAAATTTTTTATTTGGTAGCCTGTAATAGGAATAGAAAGTCTAGAACCCAATATAATTAAAAGATCACAAGACTGAATGGCAAAATTTGCAATCCTGTTACCAAATAAGCCTGGTCTTCCGAAATAAAAATTTTTACTTGAGGGAATAATGTCACTAGCATTCCAGGTAGATAAAATAGGTAACTTTAATTTTTGAATTATCTTTAAAAATAAAGTTTCTGATTTAGAAATATGTACGCCATTTCCTATTAAAAAAATTGGCCTTTTTGATTTTTCAATTAATTTATATATTTCTTCTATTTTAATATTTTTATTAATATTCTTTTTATTGTTATCGGATAAATATTTTACACTTTTTTTAGATGAATTAAATTTTTGAGACTGAACATCTAATGGTATATCTAGCCAAACAGGTCCCGGTCTTCCTGAGTATGCAATATCAATAGCTTTATTTAGTTCTAATTCAATATCAGAGGATTTTGTTAATGTTTTTGAGTATTTAACTATAGGTTTTGCAACATCAATTATGTTTGCTTCTTGAATTCCAATTTGTCTGGTTTTTGATTTTCCAATTAAATCTTTTGATTCAACTTGACCAGATATAACTATCATAGGTATGGAATCTATCCAGGCTCCAATTACCCCTGTCACTGCATTTGTTCCTCCAGGTCCTGACGTAATAGACAAAATTGAGGCTTTTTTCTTTATTCGATAATACGCTTCTGCGGCCATCGCAGCTGATTGTTCATGATGGGTGAAAATAAAATTAAGTTTCTTTGCTTTTCTGAATGCTTCATTTAAAAACATTGCTCCACCACCTGTTACACCAAAAGCTGTGTCATGCCCTCTTTTGACAAGTAATTTTATAATAAAATCAACATTATTCATTTTTATTTTATTTTTATGACCTATATTATAATAATCTAATCTTATCTATAACAAATATTAAATAAAAAATTTCTAATGAACAAAATACTAATTCTTGGAAGTAATAGCTTTTCTGGAAACCAGATGGCTAACTTTTTGATAAAAAAAAAATTAAAAGTTATTGGATGCTCTCAATCGACAGAACCTCCCATTAAATTTAATATAATTTTAAATAACAAAAAAAATGTGCAAAAAAACTTTCATTTTTATAAAATTGACATAAATAAAAATTTTGGAAAATTAAAATCTATAATTAAAGAACATAAACCTGAAATTATAATAGATTTTTTAGGCCAAGGAATGGTTGCCGAAAGCTGGAAATACCCAGAACTAACTTTTAAAACAAATGTAATTGGGAAAATAAAATTATATCTTCTTTTAAAGAATTGTTCTTTTTTGAAAAAATATATTAAAATTTCAACTCCAGAAGTATTTGGTTCTGCAAATATTAAAAGTTCAAACTATAATTTTTACAATCCATCTACACCTTACGCTTTGTCACATTCTACAATTGAAAAATATCTACTACTATTATTCAGGCAGTTTTCTTTTCCAGTAATAATATCTAGATTTGCTAATTTTTATGGACCACACCAGAGGTTGTATAGAGTCATTCCTTTGGCCATTCACAAAGCTAGCAAAAAAGAAAAGTTTTTGTTACATGGTGGTGGAACCTCAAGAAGGTCATTTATTTTTTCAGATGATTTTTGTAATGCAATTTATAAAATGATTAAATTTGCAAAAATAGGTAATTGCTATCAATTTTCATCAAAAGAATACATTTCGATAAGAAAAATTGTTGAAATCATCTATAAGAAAAAAAAGTTAAATCCTAAAAAATATATTATTAATGTTAAAGATCGTCTAGGAAAAGATAAAGATTATAAAATATTTGATAATGATACTAGAAAAAGATTAAAGTGGAAAAATAAAACTTCAATAGAAAATGGAATTAATGAAGTAATTAATTGGTATGATAAATATAAAGATAAATTTAATAAAAAAGATGAAAAATTTAAAATAAAAAAATGAAAAATAATTTTTTAATTAAACAATATAACTCAGATAAAAAGATGAAAATAAAACATAACTATCTTTCTGAACAATTCCAAAACTCTAAAAAAATATTTAGATTAATTGAGGATACAGTTAAATTTAATGATTTTACTCTTGGAAGATATGTTGATTTGTTTGAAAAGCAATTTTGCAAATATCAAAAAGTAAAATACGCTATAGGAGTTGGTTCAGGAACAGATGCTATTTTTCTTTCATTAAAAGCTTTAGGCATAAAAGAGGGGGATGAAGTAATAACGCCAACTTATTCGTTTTATGCAACTGCTGGAGCAATTGCTACAGCAGGAGCAAAACCAGTATTTGTAGATATAAAAGATGATTTAAATATTGATGAGGAAAAAATAGAAAAAAAAATCACAAAAAAAACAAGAGCGATAGTACCTGTACATTGGTCTGGAAGAATTTGTAATATGAAAAAAATACTTACTATTGCAAAAAAATATAAACTTCATGTAGTTGAAGATGCCTGTCATGCAATTATGGCTCATGATGATAAAAAAAAATACGCGGGAAACTTTGGTATTACCGGTTGTTTTAGTATGCATCCCCTTAAAAATTTAAACGTTTGGGGAGATGGAGGAATTGTTACTACTAACAACAAAAAAATTTATGATAAAATTAGACTAATGAGAAATCATGGTTTGATCAGTAGAAATGATTGTAAGATTTATGGCTACAATTCTAGGCTCGACACCATTCAAGCAGCTGTAGGATTGGAGATGATTAAGAAAATCAATTTAATCACCAAAAGTCGTATTAAAAATGCAAAATATTTGAATGACCAGCTTAAAGATATTAAGGAAATTACACTTATCAAAGAAAAAACAGGTTACAAATCAGTATATCATCTATATCAATTTTTCTGTAAAAATAGAGATGGTCTAGATGTATATTTGAGAAAAAATAAAATTGACAGCAAGGTTCATTATCCAAAACCTTTACACTTACACCATGCAGCTAAAAAATTTAATTATAAAAATGGTCAATTTGAAATAGCAGAAAAATTAGCTAAAAAAGTTATTTCAATCCCAGTACACGAATTTATAAAAAAAAAAGAACTAGATTATATGATAAGCAAAATTAAAAAATTTTATAAATAAATGAGAGTCAAATTTACAAATTTTCCAAAAGAATTTAAATCTTTAAAGAATGAATTGAGTCATAAATTCATTTCAATTGGAAAAGAAGGACAATATGTTCTTGGTAAAGAATTAGAGATCTTTGAAAAAAAAATTCAAAAATATTTAAAAGTAAAGCATGTCTTGGGTGTTGGAAATTGGACTGAAGGCACTATAATGGTGTTAAAAGCATTAGGCTATCAACAAAAAGATGAGATAATTACAGTTTCAAATTCATTTATTGCTACTTGTGGAGCCATTGCATACTCAGGGCAAATTCCAAAATTAGTTGATGTTGGTGATGATTTAAATATTGATGTAAATTTAGTTGAAAAAAGAATAACAAAAAAAACAAGAGCAATAATGCCAGTACATTTATCTGGTATTCCTTCTAACTTAGATGGTTTAAAAAAAATTTGTAAAAAATATAAACTTCATTTGATTGAAGATGCTGCTCACGCATTTGGAACAAAATATAAGAATAAATATATAGGCACAATTGGAGACGTAGGTTTGTTTAGTTTGCACCCAAGAAAAAGTTTTCATATTCTGGGAGATGGAGGATTAATAGTAACAAATAATACAAAACTATATAAAAAAATTTTATTAATGAGAAACCATGGACTCAAGAATAGAGATGAATCAATTATATGGGGAACAAATTCTCGATTAGACAATCTTCAAGCAGGATTTGGAAACATTATGTTAAATAAAATTTCTTTGTGGAATAAAAAACAATTAAATATCGCATTAAAATACTCAAAACACTTGAATGGTTTTTTAAAAACGCCAGTTTTTGATTTAAAAATCTCCAACCCTACTTTCCATCAATATATTGTAAGAACTAAATATAGGAATGAGCTCAAAGAGTTTTTGAATAATAACAATATTGATACTGCAATTCATTATCCAATACCTATTCACAAACAGATTGCATATAAAAATCAATTCGGAGAAATATCTTTACCCATGACTGATAAATTTTGTAGAGAAATTTTAAGTTTACCTATAAATCCTTATTTAACAGAATCAGAAGTAAATTATGTTATCAAAAAAATCAAAGAGTTTTTTGAATATAAAAGATAAATGAAAAATATATTAATTACTGGTGGTGGTGGATATATTGGTACCAACCTAACAAACGAATTATTAAGAAATGGTTTCAGTGTAACGGCAGTAGATACTTTTTGGTTTGGAAACTATCTTAAAAAACATAAACGATTAAAGGTTATAAAAAAAGATATAAGAGAGATATCAAAAAAGGATCTAAATAAGATTGATTGCATAATTCATTTAGCCTCTATTGCTAATGACCCTGCGGCTGAACTTAATGCAAAACTAACGTGGGATGTAAATGTTTTAGCAACATACAGTTTAATTACTCTTGCCACAAACCTAAAAATAAAAAAATTTATATTTGCTTCTTCTGGAAGCGTTTACGGAATTAAAAAAGAAAAACATGTAACTGAAGATTTATCATTAGAGCCAATTTCAGAATATAATAAGTCCAAAATGATAGGTGAAAGATTACTTTTAAGTTTTAAAAATGATATTGATTTAACTATCTTAAGGCCTGCAACTGTATGTGGTTATTCTCCAGCTATGAGACTTGATGTTGCTATCAATGCTTTGACGTTTGGCGCACTTAAAGAAAATAAAATCACTGTTTTTGGAGGTAAGCAGATTCGCCCAAATTTAACAATGCATGACATGGTTAATGCTTATAAATTTTCTTTGAATAGAAAAATAAAAAAAAATAGAACTATTGATAATATAATATTTAACTTGGGCTTTGAAAATTTAAGTATAATTAACATGGCCAAGAGAATTAAAAAATCTTTAAACTCAGATTCTAAAATTATTGTTAAATCCAGTAATGACCTAAGGTCTTATAGGCAAAATTCTCAAAGAATAATAAAAGAAGGATTTAAACCTGAAAAAAAAATTGAAGATGCAATTATTGAAATAAGAAAAAAATATAATGAAAAAAAAATTACTAAAAAAAATAGCTACTATAGAGTCAACACATTAAAAATGATTAAAGCAAAATAATTTATTTCTTCAGCTTCGATACAACTAATTTCATCCACTCTCCATTATATTTGTAATGTGGTGAAGTAATTATATTATTATCTTCAACGCTTGGTTTATCAATAAATATCCCACCAGCGTTGACTATATCTTGCTTCCAAGCATAATAACCTGTGACTTTCTTTCCCTGTATTATATTAGCTGAAATTAACATCATTGTACCACTACATATTGCAGCTATTAATTTATTTTTTTTGTTGAATTGTTGAACAGTTTCAATTGCTTTATTATCTAATCTAAGTATCTCCATAGATTTTACTCCACCTGGTAATACTAAAATATCATAGTCATCAACATTAATATTGGATAAATCAACAATATTATCATCTTTTTGAGGTGGTATTTTAGTTCCAAAAAAACCTTTAACTATTCCATTACTTTGATTGTAAACATCAACATTAATACCTTCTTCTTTTAATCGATAAAATGGATAAATAAACTCATGATCCTGAACAAGTTGGCTTGTGATAATTAAGGCTTTTTTCATGAAATATTTTTATATAATAGGTTTTGTTAAGTCAATAATTTAATCAAATAAATTTATAAATAGCTAATCATTTTTTTAAAAGACTTTTTGATGCTTTTAAAATTAAAATTTTTGAACTAACCTTGAAAGACTCAGATAATTTTTTTAAAGTATAAGATTTTACAATCTCTCCAACGGAAATGACTATTTTTCCACCACTAGAAGCTAAACATCCATCTAATATTATCGAAACACTTTTGTCATCATAAGAATTATATTTTCTAAAATCTTTTAGATGGAAAATTTCAATTTTAATATTATTTAAAATATATCTATTAGTTTTCTTAATTAACGGTGTTTTAAAGACTATGTCATTTTTCTTAAGTCTGACAGATTGAACAAGATTTTCATAACCTGAATTTTTTCGTCCATAATTATCTTCCATTCTTATTAAGTCAGTTTTAATATAAGGATTTTCAATCTCTAATGCATATAAATCCTGTTTATTTGAAGCTTTAATCTTGTGAAATAAACCAGGCCTTAGCACAAGTATAGACATGGATTTATATCTAAAAATATTTTTTTTATAAATTCCAATTTGGACTTCAGCAATACCAGATAGAATCAAAAAGCCTGTTTTTTTTTTAGGATGACAGTGTAACGAAGTTGATTGTCCTTTTTTTATTTTTAAATAAGTGATCGCAATTTTTTTTACATTTCTGTAAATATTATATTCCTCACCCCAGGGCTTAATAACTTTGCTATTATCATAGTTTTTATTAATCTTTTTTGTAATCATTAATTATTTGATTATACCAATTATTAATAGTAAACAAATTTGTTTATTAAATTTTTTTATGAAAGACCATTTATCTTATTACCATAAAATAAATCAAGTACCTACAATTGATATTAGTGATAATAAAAAAAAATTGTTATTAATGCAAAGATTTGCATTTTATTTTAGTCTTAAAATATCTGAAAGTGATTTTAATAACAAAACTGTTTTAGAGCTGTGTCCTGGTTCTGGATACAATTCATATTATTTATTAAGTAAATGTAAGATTAAGAGTATTGAATTGGTTGATTATAGCGATGACTCAATAAGAAAATTAAATAAAAATTTATCTAAATATAAAAATGTAACAATAATGAAAAAGAAAATTCAAAGTTATAATACAACAAAAAGGTATGATTTTGTCATAATGGAAAATGCATTAGATGGCTTTGATAGAGATGAAATGATTTTCAAAAAATTATGCAGATTCACTAAAAAAGGTGGAAGTATAATATTTAATTTTGGAGATCTTTTTGGAATTTTTTCAACAAAACTAAGATTTTTTTATAGCAAACTCATATTAGATCAAAGAAACATAGATAACTTCGATAAAAAACTTAAGTTTTTATCTCGCTTATTTTCAAAACACATATTGTATCTTTCAAAAAACACAAGAACTGCTGAAAAATGGGTGCTAGACAACATTTTAAATGATGAATGGATAAAAAGAGAGAATTATTTTGATTATAATAAGTTAAAAAAAAGAATTAAATCAAATTTTTTAATAAAATCAAATTCTCCAATATTTGAAAAAAAATTTATTTGGTACAAAAATAAAAATTTAAACTCACACAATTTAGATATCTTTGAAGAATATAATAGTAATAAATTAAATCTTTTAGATTTTGAAACAAATTTTAAAAGTAAATTAAATATTAAAAAGTTAGAATGGCATATTAAAAAACTATATAAACTATTATCAAAAATAGAAACTGAGAAAAGAATCAAGACGAGACACCTAAATGGTATAGATCAGGAACTTGGAAAGATTAATAAAATTTTAAATAAGAATAAATTTAATAATAAAATTTCTCTAGCATTGAATGAAATTGCTGACGCTATAATTAAATATAAAAAAAATAAGAATATTAAAATTAATACAAAGCATTTGAATAAATTATGGGGAATTTATACACAAAACTGCTGTATTGTTAAAATTAAATAATCAATTCAATTATTTTTAAAAAATCAATTAGAAATCATCGCTGTAAATTCACAAGAAATTCTTAAATTGGAAGTGCTATTGACAGGTGCAAAATGAACACAATCATCATGAAATAAGACAGCATTTTTATTAAAGTTTTGAATCGGCATTATTATATTTTTTTGGTTTTTAATGAAAAAATTTTTTTCCATTGTGGGTTTTTTAAAACCTTTAATTGTTTTATAATTTGATTTAATTTTTTGTAGGTGACTATTTTTAAAAAAATGCAAAGAATTTTTTTTATTGCATCCAAATATCGGAAACCAAACTTTTAATCTTTGTGTATATTTAAAAGATATTTTTGGAATCAAATTTTTATTAAATTTATGGGCTTTCCAAAAATCACTGTCTCTATGAGGAAATGAAGTATCTCTTTTGTTTTTTCTCACTATTCTATAATAAACACAATATTGATTTATCTTAAGCTTTTTATTTGTTAACAAATCTGATTTTGAAAGCTTGTGTAAAGAAATTTTTTTTATATTTTTATTAAATTTAAATTTTTTTAGGTAAACATTTATTTTTTTTGTAACACTTGAATTTAAGTACCTATAGCTAACAACTCCAAAGAGATTGGTAAATTCACTTTCATTAAGTCTACCTAACTTATTTGATATTACACCAAAACTTGATTGGAGATTTAAATTGAGCTTCTTTGATATATTTTTTCGAATATCGCTAGTTACTAAATTTTTTATTTTTTTATCTATCTTAAAAATCTCAATACCATTTTTTTCTAAATTAAGTTTTTCCATAGGATTTAAATAAATATTATGAAAAAAACCCTAAATAGTAAAGTTGTGATTATAAAATCTAATATAAATTATTAAATATTCACAAAAAAAATAACTAAGTGCTTCTTTGGTGGAGGATAGCGGGATCGAACCGCTGACCTCCTGAATGCAAATCAGGCGCTCTCCCAGCTGAGCTACAGGCCCTCTGAATTAATTAGGTTTTTATACGATCATTTAGGGTTAAGCAACATCAATTCGGTTAATTAGTTTTTTCTCTATAGCAATTTTGATGTCTTCATAACTATTTTCAATAATCTTGTTTTCTTTTGGATCATAATATTTTTTCCAAATAAAAACCCCTAAAGCTTCATTTTTTTTATTCAATATTTTTTTATACAGGAAAGTAAAGTTGCTCCAATACTTATCTGCATAATAAGATACGGCATCAACCACAACTACTTTTTTGTCTAATAATCCAAAAAAACCCATTGTTCCAGTAGATGATCCTACATAACCAATGGAGTTATAAGCAGAAAATGCCTGATCTGCTATAGAGAACTCTTCGGACAGGTTTTTGAACAAATAAATGTTATTATAATTTTTTGTTTTCATGTCATTTTCTAAAATCTGGATAAAATGATCTTTTTGAGTACCTAAAACTAAAATATTAATTTTTTGCTTATCCAAAAACTTAAGTAATTCGTTAATTTTGTCTAAATTTCTAGTCTGTCTAACCTGAAAATTTAAATGATTATTTTTATTTTTTGAAAAATTTTTAATAAAGAAACATAAAGTTGGTTTTTTAAAAACTTCCACTAGCGCTTTTGAAATGCGTGAATTATCAATTTTCTGTTTAATAAATTCTATTGAATCTTTTGTTCCTTCATACCAATCAGAAATTGGAATTTTTGAATTATCTGGTGTAATTCTTTTTAAATTTGTTGGTTTAAAATTAATATTTTTTGATAAAAGCTGGTAACCTATACGGCTTTCACTCATAAATTTAGGCATTAAAAAGTAAGAGTTTACTATATATTTTTTGTCAAAGAAAAAACTTGCAATTTCGTTTTGTAGCTTACTAAAACAAAATATTTTTGTTTTTGAATCTAACTTTTCCCTTATCTCAACACAAAAAAAAAGGTAATCACCAAATCCAAAATGGCTTGTGTACAATAAATTTATTTTTTTTAGTCTTGAAACATATATTGATAATAAAATTATTTTAGAAAATAAAAAATATATTAAAAATTTTATATAATTCATATTATTTGAAAAATTAAAGAAATATAGATTTTGACTCTAAATTTGACAACGATACATAAGTTCCATTTAGTAAATCTGACTCTCTCTTTAATAAAAATTCTGAAAATTTAATTATTTCATTAGATTTTTGCATTATTTCATTTGGCATTAATTTTTTAATTTTTACAGTATTTTTTTTTTCAAGTACTGCCACTCTAAAATACATTTATTTTATAAACCATAACTTTTTGGACCAGAAAAATAATAATCACCATTATAATTGAGAAACTTAAACATTTGTCTCCACTCATTTTCTTTTAAAATAACTCCACCCAAAAGTGACCAATCTAAAAACTTACTTCTCTCTATTTCATTATAATATGTGGGTATTGTTATGTGTGAATTTTTAGAAATATGACTTATCTTTTTTATTATCTTTATCATATCTCTTAAACTGTATCTATAAATTGAATTATGAGCATGAACAAAATCAAAATGATTTTTTTTGTACTCGATGTGATGATACGCAGATACATACTTAATTTTATTTTTCACTGATTTTAATGCTTTACTTATTGGGTACTTATGATCTTCAATACCATAAACTTTGATTCCTGGAACCATGTCGGCTAAGTCTTTCATAAAAAAGCCTTTTTTGGCACCCAGATCAAGAACCGTAGATTTGTTTGTTAGATTGTATCTTTTGATAATCTTTTTTAAAAAAATCTTCCATCGTTGATCATACTTGTATCCTCCATATCCATTTATTCTTTCTCCATCATAGAATTTTTTATCAAAATCATTAGCAAGTATTCTGTTAACAATTGTTCTTTTTTTCATTAAATTTTTTCTTTTGTTTTTTAATGAATTGTTTTTATCTTTCTTCTTGCTATGGGAAAAATATCCGTAATCAAAATGAGGCATTATTTTTTCATTATTTCTTTTAATTTAGATCTGTCTATATAAGGATACATATCTTGTAATGGCTTACCATATTCTAATTTTGGTTTAACTCTTGATTTTGGATCAATCTGAACATCAACTAAAACTGGACCTTTGGAGTTAAGAATTTTTTTAAGATTTTTTTTAACATCAGTATTATTTTTTAAAATAAAACTTTTAATTCCATAAGATGAGGCTATCTTAACATTATCTGGAAGACTTAAACCGCTACTTTTATCAGTTCCTGCATAAATAGACTTTAGCCAAGTTTCTTGAGTTTGTTTTATTAGGCCATATCCTTTATTATTTAAAACAATTATAATTGAATCTATATTGTAGTTTTTTATAGTTTCTAATTCTTGAACGTTCATTGGTACTGATCCATCACCAATAAGAGCATAAACTTTTTTATTTTTAGATCCATAATAGGCTCCAACACTTGCAGCCAATGAGTACCCCATTGGAGAATGATTAAAAGCAGTGAACATTTCAGGATTTTTATCTGTTTTTAATGTTTGATAAGCCCAAATTAAATTTGCACTTGCATCTGGTATAACTATTGAATTCTTTTTAATATTTAAATAAAATTTATCAAAAAAATAATAGGGATCTACAAATTTTTCATTTATCAAGTTATTTTTATTTAAAATTGGATAATTTTTTTTTAAAATATTCATTTCTCTTATCCAGCTATTAATCATTTTAGTTGGCTTAAATAATTTAATTTTATTTAAATCTTCTAAAAATTTCTTAACATCACAATTTATTTTTAAATTAATTTTTGGCAGTCTGTGATTTGAAAATTCTTCCTTATCAATGTCTACAATAACTTTCTTTGCAAGAGGTGCAAATACAGAAAGGTTTCCACCTATCTTTTGTGCACTTAACCTAGTTCCTAAAAAAATAATTAAATCAGCATTTTGTATTGCAAAATTTCCATATCTTGTTGCCGCAACTCCAAAAGAACCCATATTTAAAGGATCAGATGAGGAAAAATGATGTAAGGCAGCCCAACTCGAAGTATATGGAATCTTATTTTTTTTTATAAATCTCTTAACATCTTTTATTGAGTCACTTAACAAACATCCATTACCAACAACAACCATTGGTCTTTTTGATTTTTTAAATAAATCTTTTATTTTTATGTAATTTACTTTTTTGTAATCATTTTTTATTTTCGGTATAAAATGAGTTATTTTTTTTGTCATGCTCATTCTAGAAATATCATCTGGTATCTCGATGAGAGTCGGCCCTTTTCTTCCACTAAAGGCGATATGAATACATTTTTCTAATTCGTAGTTTAAATCTTCAATTCGTTTAACTAATGTAGAATATTTACAAATAGGTTTTACCATATTTTGTACTTCCATTTCTTGAAAACCAGCCTGTCTAATTTTTTTATTTTTTCTCAAATCGTTAAAATCAGGTGCTCCTGCAATATACAACCCAGGCACTGAATCAAAATATGAACAAGCCATGCCTTGTAAAAAATTTAAAATTCCTGGACCACTTGTTGCAATCGTAACTCCAATTTTTTTAGAGCTTCTATAATAAGCATCTGCAGCTAGTGATGATCCTTGCTCACTCTGACCTGGAATAAAATCAATATCCTTATGTTTATATATACTATCAACAATGTGAATTACACTACTTCCTTGGCCACCAAATGCGTAATTAGAATGTTTAGATAAAAAATTTGCTATAAAATCAGATGCTTTCACATGAAAATAATAGCGAAAAAAAGCTATAAGTCAAATTGTTATACATTATAAAGATTATTTAAGGATCGCTTGAGAACTTTGAAAAAAATAATTTTTATTAAATACATTTTTATTTCCCTCACTTAACCATGAAGGCCCAATGAAACATCTTTCTATAAACCACATTCAACGCCCATTTATTTTGTTTCTCTAGTTTTTCCAAATTTTTTATATTGAATTACACTTAATAATATAAATGATGTCGAAGTAATCAAAAAATATATTGGTTCAATAATTTCATCTAATCTAGCTATAATAAACTCTACTAAATCATAAAATGGGTATTTAGTTGTGGAATAGTCGTTAGTTAGAATGCGAGGATTCTAGGTTT
>Ga0114998_10000375_pt1 | contig 32439 bp, 33 predicted proteins | sample ArcticOcean_MG_C_5_FD_87044 | JGI IMG/M metagenome (GOLD analysis project Ga0114998, IMG submission 87044) | Marine microbial communities from western Arctic Ocean - ArcticOcean_MG_CB4_138 | ecosystem: Environmental > Aquatic > Marine > Oceanic | place: Arctic Ocean: Canada Basin | collected... | reverse complement strand
GAATGGGAATAAATAGATCAGCTGAAGCTATGACTATATTCTCAGTTATTCAAGCAGGATTATTTCCTATAATTCACATGGGTAGGCCATGGCTTGCATATTGGTTGTTCCCTATACCTAATCAATTTGGATCATTATGGGTTAACTTTAATTCTCCATTATTATGGGATGTTTTTGCGATATCAACATATTTGACTGTTTCTCTTGTTTTTTGGTGGACAGGATTACTTCCTGATTTTGCAATGATTAGAGATCGAGCAGTTGAACCATGGAGAAAGAAAATATATAGTTTATTAAGTTTTGGTTGGTCTGGAAGAGCAAAAGATTGGCAAAGGTTTGAGGAAGTTTCCCTAGTACTTGCTGGATTAGCCACTCCATTAGTACTATCAGTTCATACTATTGTTTCATTTGATTTTGCTACATCAGTAATTCCAGGGTGGCATACAACTATATTTCCTCCATATTTTGTAGCAGGTGCAATATTTTCAGGATTTGCAATGGTTCAAACACTTCTTATTATAATGAGAAAGGTTTCAAGACTTGAAAGTTATATAACCATTCAACATATTGAGATGATGAATATCGTAATAATGATTACGGGATCTATTGTAGGATGTGCATATATTACTGAGCTATTTATTGCATGGTATTCAGGAGTTGAATATGAACAATATGCTTTCTTAAATAGAGCTACAGGCCCCTATTGGTGGGCATATTTTTTAATGATGTCGTGTAACGTGGTTTCACCACAAATAATGTGGGTTAAAAAAATCAGAACTAATATAATTGTGTCTTTTGTTATTTCAATTGTTGTAAATGTGGGTATGTGGTTTGAAAGGTTTGTGATAATAGTTACTTCTCTTCATAGAGATTATCTTCCTTCATCATGGACAATGTTCTCTCCTACTTTTATTGATATAGGAATATTCATTGGAACTATTGGATTCTTCTTTGTATTATTTTTGTTGTATGCGAGAAGTTTTCCAGTTGTAGCTCAAGCAGAGATAAAATCTATTTTAAAATCTTCAGGTGAAAATTATAAAAAATTAAGAGATAAATAATGAGTTTAAAAAGACTACATGTTTTGTTTGACGATGACGACATCTTATTAGATGCTGTAAAGGAAATCGTGAAGAGTAAAATATATATTCATGAAGTTTATACTCCATTTCCTGTACATGGTTTAGATAAAGCAATGAAGCTTAAACCAACAAATATATCTATTACAACATTTATTTATGGTTGTATTGGTTTTACTGTCTCTATTTTAATGATGAATTATATAATGATTGTTGACTGGCCGCAAGATATAGGAGGAAAACCTAGCTTCTCTTATATAGAAAATATGCCGGCATTTGTTCCAATTATGTTTGAATTGACAGTGTTTTTTGCAGCTCATTTAATGGTAATTACTTTTTACTTGAGAAGTAAATTATGGCCTTTTAAAGAAGCTGAAAATCCTGATCCTTCAACTACTGATGACAAATTTTTAATAGATATGGACTCCGGATCAAATCTATCAAAAACAAAATCTATGCTAAAAAAAATGGGCGCAATATCAATTAAAGAAGTAAAAGAATAAAGTGAGAAATAATCTATTTATAATATTATCCATTAGCTTTTTGATAGCATCTTGTTCTGATCCATCAAAGCCTAACTTTCAGTATTTTCCTGATATGTACGAATCATTAGCTTATGAGACTTATGCAGAGTCTGATGGGTTTTCAAATGGTATTGTAGCTCAAGTACCCCCTGAAGGAACTATTGCAAGAGGTTGGGATCCTTATGATTATCCAGATTCAAGTGATGGATACGAGATGGCTAAGTCAGACCTGTTATCCCCATTAGAAAATAATGATTCTAACTTAAGTCAGGGTAAGGAGTTGTATGAGATATATTGTTCAGTTTGTCATGGAGATAAAGGTGACGGAATGGGTATTCTAGCTCAGAGAGAGAAGTTCTTAGGTATTCCGGCATATATTGATAGGGACATTACTCCAGGAAGTATTTATCATGTTTTGATGTATGGAATAAATGCTATGGGATCTCATGCAGGTCAAGTTAATGAAGAAGAAAGATGGCAAATTGCCCAATATGTTATGAAATTAAGAGAAGAATCTAAAAAGTAATAAATGACAGATTATAAATTTTCTACACAGATCAAAAGATTCTCAATAGCTTTAATTATTATTGGTGCTATTGGAATTGCTTTTGGTTTTTATTCTTCTCCAAGTAATGTAGAAGAAGCTAAGGAAATTGTTGCTAGTATGAGTCACGAAGGAGATAGTCACGAAGGAGATAGTCACGAAGGAGATAGTCACGAAGGAGATAGTCATGATGGAGAAGATCATGGAGATAAGTCAGAAGTTGGTCACGAATATGATCATGATAAACACGTTTTTAATCAACTTCAAAACAAGCCTTGGGCAGCTGTATATGTTCCAGCATTATTTTTTATGATGATTTCACTTGGGGTTCTTGCATTTTATGCTATTCAGAGAGCTTCACAAGCAGGGTGGTCAATTGTGTTATTCAGAATTATGGAAGGCATAACTAGTTATTTGCTGCCTGGTTGTATTTTTGTTATTATAATTCTTGTGTTTTCTGCTCTTAAGTTTAACCATCTTTTTATTTGGATGGATCCAGAAGTTGTCGCACATGACGAAATTATCAGAAATAAAGTTGGATATTTAAACACTCCTTTTTTCTTTGCAAGAGCAATAGTATACATAACAGGTTGGGTTTTATATAGAAATATATCTAGAAGACTTTCTTTAGAACAAGACAATAATAATGATATAAGTATTCATAAGAAATTATTCAGATTCTCCGCAGGGTTTCTAGTGTTCTTTTTAATTTCTGAATCAATGATGTCTTGGGACTGGATTATGTCGATTGATCCACATTGGTTTAGTACTTTATTTGGCTGGTATGTGTTCGCAGGGATGTTTGTTTCGGGAATAACAACCATTGCCCTCATAACCATTTACCTTAAATCTCAAAACTATTTAAGTTTTGTTAATAATAGTCATATTCATGACTTAGGAAAGTTTATGTTTGGTGTAAGTGTTTTTTGGGCATATTTATGGTTTTCTCAATTCATGCTAATCTGGTATTCTAATATTCCAGAAGAGGTAACTTATTTCATTACTAGAATTGAAGATTATAATTTCTTATTTTTTGGTATGGTAGTGTTAAATCTTATATTCCCATTAATTGTTCTTATGAATAGTGATTTCAAGAAGACTAACTTTATTGTAATTTTAACTGGAATTGTAATTATTATAGGTCATTATATAGATGTTTATAATATGATCATGCCATCTGCTGTAGGAGATATGTGGTCATTTGGTCCTGGTGAAATAGGTGGATTCTTATTCTTTTTAGGAATATTTATCTATGTAGTTTTTAAAGAAATTTCTAAAGCACCAATTCTTGCAAAAGGTGACCCGTATATCGATGAAAGTAAAACATATCAATATTATAACTTAGACTAAAATGACATTATTACTTGTACTAACATCATTAATTTTAATTTCTATTGCAGTTTGGCAATTAACTAAAATTCTTGAGCTTTCTAAACCTGTAGACTTTGAAAACAGTGAAATAGCTACTGACAATGATAATGATATGCAAGGAAAGTTTATGTTTCTTTTCTTAATATTTATTTATGCATTAACTATTTTTTCTTTTTTCCAGTATGGAGATGTAATTCTTCCAGAATCTGCATCTGTTCATGGAGAAAATTATGATAGGTTACTTTGGTTTTCATTTTCTATAATATTTGTTGTTCAGACAATTACTCAAGCATTACTTCACTATTTTGCATTTAAGTATAGAGGAAATAAAAAGAGAAAAGCGTTATTCTTTGCTGATAGTAATTTCTTAGAAGGTGTGTGGACAATCATTCCAACTGTAGCTCTAGCTGGACTAATTCTTTACGGATTATTTACTTGGGTAGATATTATGACTATTGAAGAAAATGACGAAGCTTTAGTTGTTGAGTTGTATGCTCAACAATTCAATTGGAAAGCTAGATATGCTGGAGAAGATGGTGTTTTAGGTGATGCAAATGTTAGATTTCTTCAGGATTTTGATGGAAAAAATTTAGTTGGAATAGATCCAACTGACAGGAATGGTGATGACGATGTTGTTGTGCAAGAGTTACATCTTCCAGTTGGTCGTGAAGTTGTTTTTAGGATAAGATCTCAGGATGTCCTTCATTCTGCATTTATGCCTCACTTTAGAGCCCAAATGAACGCAGTCCCAGGAATGATTAATCAATTTGCTTTTATTCCAAACACAACTACCCAGGATATGAGACTAAGACCTGAAATTGTTAAAAAAGTTAGAAAAATAAATAAAATTAGATTTGATAAAAGTGAAGTGTTAACTGCTAATGGTGATTTTCCTCTAGATCCTTATCAATTCGATTTTTTACTTTTATGTAATAAAATTTGTGGTGCGTCACACTACAACATGCAAATGAAAATTATTGTTGATACAGAAGAAGATTTTAATAAATGGATTGATGAACAACTTACATTTAAAGAATTTGTTCAATAGATAAAGATTAGATTATGGCAAAAAAAAATAATAGAAGAGCTAAAATAGTTGGAACTGATATCGAATTAGATATTACTGAAAAAGAAGATGTTTTAATTGAATCTCATGATGAAGATCATGATGAACATCATCATCATAAAGAAACTTTTATTACAAAATATATTTTCAGTATTGATCATAAAATGATCTCAAAACAATACCTGATTACTGGATTAATTATGGGTATAGTCGGTATTGCAATGTCCTTACTATTTAGACTTCAGTTAGCATGGCCAGAAGAGTCATTTGGTGTATTTGATGTGCTTTTAGGAAAATGGGCTACAGATGGTGTTATGGATCCCAACGTATACTTAGCTTTAGTTACTATTCACGGTACTATAATGGTATTTTTTGTTTTAACAGCAGGACTTAGTGGAACTTTTAGTAATTTATTAATACCTCTTCAGATTGGAGCAAGAGATATGGCTTCAGGATTTTTAAACATGATTTCATATTGGCTATTCTTTATTTCATCTGCTATTATGCTTGCATCACTTTTTGTTGAAGCAGGACCTGCCGCTGCAGGCTGGACAATTTATCCACCTCTAAGTGCACTTCCTCAAGCTCAACCTGGATCAGCAGCTGGAATGACATTATGGTTAGTATCAATGGCATTCTTTATTGCTTCATCTCTTTTAGCAGCACTAAATTATATAGTCACAGTTCTTAATCTTAGAACAGAAGGTATGACAATGACTAGACTTCCATTAACAGTTTGGGCATTTTTAGTTACTGCTATAATTGGTGTTGTATCATTTCCAGTTCTTTTATCTGCTGCACTATTATTAATTATGGATAGAAGTTTTGGGACATCATTTTTTTTATCAGATATATTTATTCAAGGTGAGGTACTTCATTATCAAGGAGGTTCACCTGTTTTATTTGAACACCTATTTTGGTTTTTAGGTCACCCTGAGGTATATATTGTTCTTTTACCAGCTCTTGGAATAGCATCAGAGGTAATATCTACAAATGCACGTAAACCAATTTTTGGATATCGAGCTATGGTTGGATCTATTCTAGCTATTGCATTTTTATCAACAATTGTTTGGGGACATCATATGTTTATAACAGGGATGAATCCTTTTCTTGGGTCAGTTTTCACATTTACAACACTATTAATTGCAATACCTTCTGCTGTAAAAGCTTTTAATTATATAACTACAATATGGAAAGGTAATATTCAATTTAATCCTGGAATGTTATTTGCTATTGGTCTAGTATCTACTTTTATAACTGGAGGGCTTACGGGAATAATCCTTGGAGATAGTGCTTTAGATATTAACCTACATGATACATATTTTGTTGTTGCTCATTTTCATTTAGTAATGGGTATTTCAGCACTATACGGATTATTTGCAGGTGTATATCATTGGTATCCTAGAATGTTTGGTAGAATGATGAATAAAAATTTAGGTTATATCCACTTTTGGATAACAGCAATTAGTGCTTATGGAGTCTTTTTCCCAATGCACTTTGTCGGAATGGCTGGCTTACCAAGAAGGTATTACACAAATACTAATTTTCCATATTTTGATGATGTAGCTAATATAAATGTGGTTATCACTTTATTTGCTCTATTGGCTGGAGCAGCTCAATTAGTTTTCTTATATAACTTTATTAGCAGTATGTTCTACGGTAAAAAATCAGTAATGAATCCTTGGAAGTCAAATACACTTGAATGGACAGCCCCAATTAAGCATATGCATGGAAATTGGCCTGGAAAAATTCCACATGTTTTTAGATGGCCTTATGACTACTCTAAGCCTGGAGCAAAGGATGATTTTGTGCCTCAAAATATACCTCTTAAAAAGGGAGAAAGGGAGCTTCAACATTAACTTGTATCTATACCTCAAATTTCTCAATTAGTGTATATTTGAACTAATGGAAGTTAATCAAGAAAGAGACAATGAATTTGATAAAGCGCTAAGACCTCTTCGCTTTGATGATTTTATTGGTCAACATTCAATAATTAGTAATCTAAAAATATTTGTTGAAGCTTCTAACCAAAGAGAAGATGCTTTAGACCACACTTTATTTCATGGACCACCTGGATTGGGAAAGACCACTTTAGCTCATATTTTAGCTAATGAATTAAAGGTAGGTTTAAAGGTAACTTCTGGCCCTGTAATCGATAAACCTGGAGACCTTGCAGGCCTTCTTACGAACCTTGAGGAAAGAGATATACTTTTTATAGATGAGATTCATAGATTAAGCCCAATTATTGAAGAATATCTTTACTCAGCTATGGAAGATTATAAAATTGATATCATGATTGAATCTGGCCCAAATGCAAGAACTGTTCAATTAAATTTAAATCCATTTACTCTTGTAGGTGCAACAACCAGATCAGGTTTCTTAACAAATCCAATGAGAGAAAGGTTTGCAATATCTAACAGATTAGATCATTATGATGACAACTTATTATCTAAAATAGTTGAAAGAAGTTCAGGTATTTTAAAACTAGAAATTGATAAGAAATCTTGTTTTGAAATAGCTAGAAGAAGTCGTGGAACTCCAAGAATTTCAAACTCTTTGTTAAGAAGAGTTCGAGATTTTGCTCAAATAAAAGGTAATGGTAAAATTGATTTAGAGATCACAAAATTTGCCTTAACTTCTCTTAATGTTGATAAGAATGGATTAGATGAAATGGATAATAAAATATTAAAAACAATAATTGATAATTATAATGGAGGTCCAGTCGGTATATCAACACTTGCTACCTCATTGTCTGAAAATTCAGAAACTATCGAGGAGGTTTATGAACCATTCCTCATTCAACAAGGTTTCATAATGAGAACTCCAAGAGGAAGACAGGTTACAGAGAAAGGGTATAATCACCTAGGAAGAAATAAAAATAACCAAAATAATTTATATAATTAATAATTTATATTTGATCATAATCTAACTTTATGGGAAAGAATAGAGAAAGAAGAGAGTCATTAGTTTATCATGCAAAGCCTAGGCCGGGAAAAATTGAAGTTATACCCACGAAAAAATATAATTCACAAAGGGATCTAGCAATTGCTTATTCTCCAGGTGTTGCAATTCCGTGTCAAGAGATTAAAAAAGATCCTTCTAATGTATATAAGTATACAAATAAATCAAATTTAGTAGCTGTAATCTCAAATGGAACTGCAGTATTAGGTTTAGGAGATATTGGGCCTGCTGCTTCAAAACCAGTTATGGAAGGGAAAGCTCTTCTATTTAAAATTTTTGCTGATATTGATGTCTTTGATATTGAAATAAATGAAAAAGACCCTGACAAATTTATAGAAGTAGTTAAAGCAATTTCAACAACTTTTGGTGGAATAAATCTTGAAGATATTAAAGCACCAGAAGCCTTTAAAATTGAAAAAGAATTAGTAGATCAACTTGACATCCCTGTTATGCACGATGATCAACATGGAACTGCAATTATATCAGCAGCAGCTCTTTTAAATGCCCTTGAACTTGTAGATAAAAATATTAAAGATGTAAAGATTGTTGTATCAGGTGCTGGAGCTGCAGCAATTGCCTGTACAAAGTTATATCTGTCATTTGGGGCTCAACTTAAAAATATTTTGATGACTGACAGTAAAGGTGTTATTAATAAATATAGAGAGGGTCTAACTAAAGAAAAAAAGTTTTTTGCATCAAATAGAGACATTAATACTCTTGAACAGGCGATGGTCGACTCTGATGTTTTTGTTGGACTTTCAATGGCTAATATAGTATCAAAAAAGATGCTTAAGACAATGTCTAGAGATCCAATAGTTTTTGCAATGGCTAACCCTGATCCTGAGATTAGTTATGATAAAGCAATGTCAGCAAGAGAAGATATAATATTTGCTACAGGTAGATCGGATTTGCCTAATCAAGTAAACAATGTATTAGGATTTCCATTTATTTTTAGAGGAGCTTTAGATGTAAGAGCTACAAAAATTAATGAAGAAATGAAAAAAGCTGCTGTAGTTGCTCTAGCTGAACTTGCAAAGAAACCTGTCCCTGAACAGGTTAATATTGCTTATGATGAAACAAAGCTAAATTTTGGAAAAGACTATATTATTCCTAAACCCTTTGACCCTCGATTAATATCTGAAATACCACCTGCTGTTGCTAAAGCTGCTATAGATTCAGGTGTTGCCCAAGAACCAATTACAGATTGGGAAAAATACACTGAAATACTTAATGAAAGATTGGGGAATAATCAAAAATTAATAAGGATTATTCATAGAAGTGCTAGAAAAGTAAAAGAAAAAAAACTTGTATTCACCGAAGCAGATCACTTAGATGTTCTAAAAGCAGCTCAAATTTGCTTCGAAGAGAAAATAGCAGAGCCTATTTTATTAGGAAGAAAAAAAATAATTGAAGAATTAATGGAGTCTCTTGATTTTAATGAAGATTTACAAATTATTGATCCAACGGATAAAGCAAATAAAGAATTAATCGAAGAATATTCTAAAGTTCTATTTAAGAAACTTAGGAGAAAGGGTAAAACGCTCGATGATGTAAAAAGACTTTTAAGAGGGAGAGATTATTTTGGATCTATGATGGTTGAAAATGGAGATGCTGATTGTATGTTATCAGGTTATTCTAAAAGTTATCCTTCTGTTTTCATTCCTTTGATAAATTCAATTGGAAAGGCACCGGGCGTGGAGAAAGTTGCAGCAACAAATTTAATGATAACAAAACAAGGTCCATTATTCTGTTCTGATACTTCTCTAAATATTAACCCTTCTTATAAAGAAATTGCAAAAATTGCTGTTAACACTGCTAAGATTGTAACTATGTTTGGAATTGAGCCAGTAATAGCGATACTTTCCTATTCAAATTTTGGTTCTTCTGATTTTGATGAAGCAAAAAAAATATCTAAAGCAGTTGAAGTTCTTCACAATAAAAACCCTGAGCTTATAGTAGATGGGCCAATACAGTCAGATTTCGCATTGAATAGAGAAATGTTGAAAAATAGATTTCCATTTTCCATTTTAAATGGTAGAAAAGTTAATACGTTAATATTTCCAAACTTAGATTCAGCAAATATCACATATAAAATTATTAAAGAATTAGATCGGGCAGTTTCTGTTGGTCCTATTCTTATAGGGTTAAATAAACCCATCCATATCCTTCAACTTGGTGCTTCAGTTGATGAAATAGTTAATATGTCAGCAATAGCTGTAATTGATGCAAATCAAAGAAAAATTAAGAAAAAATGATAACCTATATAAAAGGAAGATTAATAGAGAAAACCCCAACAAAAATTATCGTTGAATCTAATGGAATTGGTTATGAAATTAATATATCACTAAATACTTTTGAAAAAATTCCTGATGATGAGAATATTAAAATTTTCACGTATTTACAAAGAAAAGAAGACTCAGATATTTTATTTGGCTTTAGTTCCCAAAGCGAAAGATCAATTTTTCAGCAACTTATTTCAATCTCAGGAATTGGACCTGGTACAGCAAGAACAATTTTATCCTCAATATCTCCGTCAGAGATGCAAGAAGCTGTGTGGGCAGAGGATGTAGATAGGATAAAATCTATTAAAGGAATTGGTTTAAAGACAGCTCAAAGGCTAATAATAGAATTGAAAGATAAAGTAGAATTATTTGACAAAAAAGATATAGATTTATCCGGTCAAAATCTAGATATAAAAAAAGAGGCTTTGCTTGCTCTTTCAGCTTTAGGTTTTAATAAATCTAAATCTGAGAAAATTGTTAGTAAAGTGTATTTTGAGAATAAAGATATAGAGCTGCAAGAATTAATTAAAAGATCATTAAATAAATTATAATCATGAATATTCCAGAAGAATTAAAGTATACAGAGGAACATGAATGGGTGAAAATAGAAGATAATATTGCTACGGTTGGTATAACAGACTTTGCTCAAGGAGAACTCGGAGATATTGTCTATCTTGAAATAGACACTTTAGACAGTGAAATTGCTTCAAATGAAGTGTTTGGAACTGTTGAAGCAGTTAAAACAGTTTCAGACTTATTTATGCCTTTAGGTGGAAAAGTAATTGAAACAAATCCTGAATTAGAGGATAAACCAGAGTTAGTAAATGAAGATCCTTATGGAGAAGGTTGGATTATTAAAATTGATATTTCTGATATTTCAGAGATAAGTAGCCTTCTCAGTTACCAGGACTATAAAAATCTAGTTGATAGTTAAAAAAATATAAAGAATAGGTTAACTATATGAAATAATTATAATTTTTTATAGTTTAGCAATTAAATCTTAATTCATGCAACCAAAGAAAAATCCAGAAGCTGACTTAAATAAAAACAGGAACCTATATTTTGTTATAGGTTTGTCTTTGGTATTAGGTATTACTTGGGGTGCTGTCGAGTATAAAACGTATGATAGACAATTAAATTTTGATGGTGTTAATATGCTTGAGGATGATGAAGATGATGTTCCTATAACAGAACAGTTAAAAACACCCCCACCTCCACCTCCACCTCCACCTCCTGCTCCTGAAGTGATTGAGATAGTAGAGGATGAAGAGGAAGTTGAGGAAACTGTAATTGAATCAACTGAATCAGATGAAGAAATGATAATTGAAGACATCGATGTAGAAGATGACTTTGAAGATATAGATGTCCCTTTTGCTGTGATAGAGGATGTGCCAATTTTCCCTGGTTGTGAACGTGTAGCTAAATCTCAAAGAAGAACATGTTTTCAGGATCAGATGAATAAGCATATCAGAAAAAACTTTAGATACCCTGATATAGCTCAAGAGATGGGTATTCAAGGTAGAGTATATGTTAACTTTATAATTTCAAAAGATGGGTCTATCACTAATATTAGAATGAGAGGTCCAGATAAAAATCTTGAAAACGAAGCAGCTAGAATCATAGGAAGACTTCCTAAAATGACGCCTGGAAAACAAAGAGGTAGAGCTGTAAGAGTTCCATTTAGTATTCCAATCACATTCAGACTTCAATAAGGGTACTTCCTAATTAAAAATTAATGTCTGACACTTTAAATATAAAGCAAAAGTCTTTATTTTCTGAAATTCTAATTCTAATTAAACATAGGCTGTCCTTAAGTGTAGTCTTTTCCTCTGTTGCATCTTATTTGATTGCTTTTGAAGTGTTTTCATTGTATACACTTATGCTTTTAATTTTTGGAGGTTTTTTTGTAGTTGGAGCATCTAATGGGTTTAACCAGATTATTGAAAGAAAAAGAGATGCTTTAATGACCAGAACACAAAACCGTCCCCTTCCGACCGGAGGTCTAAGTTTAAGTCAAGCTATTTTAGTCTGTGTCATTCTGAGTTTTTTAGGTTTATTTATTTTATATATTATAAACTTTAGAACTGCCTTTTTTGGCTTCTTATCAATGATAATATACTTAGCCATATATACACCTTTAAAACCTATAACTCCATTATCTGTATTTTTTGGAGCAATTCCTGGAGCAATTCCTTTTATGTTAGGTTGGGTTGCAGTTACTAACCAATTTTCTATAGAGACAAGTATATTATTTATGATTCAATTTTTTTGGCAGTTCCCACATTTTTGGGCTATTGGATGGATTTCTCATGACGATTATTTAAAAGCAGGATTTAAAATGTTACCATCAGGTAAGCGAGATAATTCAACGGCTTTTCAAATAGTATTTTATACCATTTGGATGATTTTAGTTTCAACTCTTCCTTATTTTAGTTTTACAGGAGACTTCACAATTGGTTTCTACTCTCTTCTTTTAATTTTAGCTTCTGGTTGCTTTATGTTATTTCAGGCAATAAGATTAATGAGGTATAAGGATAAACAAAATGCTATAAGACTAATGTATACAAGTATTTTTTATTTAAGTTTTATTCAAATTATATTTGTTGTTGATAAATTTATAACATAATGAGTATTACAGATTCAATTGAGGTAAAGACTAGTAAAGCAAAGAAGATGATGTTGTGGTTTGGATTGATTAGCATTACTATGACTTTTGCAGGTTTAACAAGTGCATTTATAGTAAGTAGTTCAAGGCCTGACTGGCTAGAATCTTTTGTTCTTCCTGTTTGGTTTACAATTAGTACTGTCTCAATTGCACTAAGTAGTGTGTTCTTTCAACTTGCAAAATATAGACTAGATCAATATGTCAGAGTCTCACTTCCAGAGAATATAAACATATACCTTCACAGAAATAACGTTAACCTTTTTCTTGGTCTAACTATTCTAATGGCGATTGTTTTTATTGTCGCTCAGTTTTTAGGTTTTGGAGATATTATTTCTCGAGGTTATTATTTTACAGGTCCAGAAAGTTCTATCACAACATCATACATCTATGTTCTTGTATTCCTTCATCTTGCTCACTTATTGGCAGGAATAATTGTTTTAACTGTTGTTACTGCTAAATTCAATAGACAAAAATATGAGAAGAATAAATTAGGTTTTGAGATGGCATTAATATTTTGGCATTTTCTTGGAGCATTATGGATATATTTATTCTTTTTTATTAAATACTTCGGTTAAAAATTAATAAATTTGTAATCAAAATTGCCCTAGATGCAAGCATCTACAATAACAAAAACAAAACAAAATTCTTGGGGAGGAGGTGGAGCTAAACCACTTGACGCAGCCTATGGTAAACTAATGATGTGGTTTTTCATAGTTTCTGATGCTCTTACATTTTCTGGTTTCTTAGTATCCTACGGTTTCTCTAGATTTAAAAATATTGATTCCTGGCCAATAGCAGATGAAGTTTTTACACACTTTCCATTTTTACATGGTATTGATGCTCCTATGTATTATGTAGCATTGATGACATTTGTTCTAATTTTCTCATCTGTAACTATGGTTCTAGCTGTTGATGCTGGACATAACAATGATAAAAATCGTGTTGCCTTTTATATGCTTTTAACTATAATTGGGGGAGCAATTTTTGTTGGATCTCAAGCATGGGAATGGAAAAATTTTATTAAAGGAGAATATGGAGCTGTCGAAATTCAAAATGGAGAAATTTTACAATTCTATAACCTTGAAGAAAGTAAAAGAATACCTATAGATGAGTTTGCTTATTCTTCTCAACAAGACAGAGTTACTCATGATGATAATGTTGGTATTTGGTATGAAAGTGAATATAAACTTCCTGAAATTACTCTTGATGAGGTTATGACAGGATTTAATAATAATTTAGCTCTAACTGTAAGATTAGAAGCATTAGATGATAGAGGTCAAAAAATAATTTTAAGTCGAGAAGAAGCTGAGATTAAAATGTCATCTGCTACTAGAGTAGTTAAGGGTGCTAATCTAATTCGTAATGAATATGGAAATCCTTTATTTGCTGATTTCTTTTTCTTCATTACAGGTTTTCATGGTTTTCATGTTTTCTCAGGGGTAGTTATAAATATTATAATATTTATAAATGTACTTCTTGGCACATATGAAAAAAGAGGTCATTATGATATGGTTGAAAAAGTTGGTCTTTACTGGCACTTTGTTGACTTAGTATGGGTTTTTGTATTTACATTTTTTTATTTAGTATAAACTATGGCAGGACATAATCATAAACTAGAAATTTTTAGGGGACGACTAAAGTTTAAATCTAATGTTCAAAAGATATGGGGTGTTCTTGTCTTTTTATCTATAATCACTGTTGTTGAAGTGGCTTTGGGTATAATTAAGCCTGAAATATTATTAAACTACTTTTTAGGTATAAAACTTATAAACTGGATTTTTATTATTTTGACCATTGTGAAAGCATATTACATAACGTGGGATTTTATGCATGTTAGAGATGAAAAACCTTTTCTAAAAAACACGATAGTCCTTCCACTATTAATCCTTATACCTTTTTTATTATTTATTCTTTTGTATGAAGGATCTTATATATTTAATATAATGTTTGATGGCTTAAAGGCTTGGAACTTTGATATATATTAATGAGCAACGACTTTAAAAAGTATCTGATACTAGGCTTTCTGTTTTTCTTTCCAATATTTGTTTACGTATTCCTATCTACAGGTATTAATAATTTTGCAAGACTTCCAGTATTAACAGAAAAGGTAAATGATATAAAGAATCTTGATGGTAATGAATCTGAAGTATCATTTAAAGATAATATCTCTATTGTTGGTTTTTGGGGAGGGGATATAGAGAATAAAAAATCAGAGGCTTTAAACTTAAATCAAAAAATTTATAAAAGGTTCTATGAGTTTCAAGACTTTCAGTTTGTTATTATTTATAATAAAGAAGAATCTCAAGCAATTTTAGATCTTAAAGCAGAGTTGATTAGTGGCGTTGGGACTGATTTAAAAAAATGGAATTTTATTCCAACTACACAAACAAATATTGAAATGGTATTTGATAGTTTTAAAACCAATCTTGAGTTAGATAAGAACTACAGCACACCCTATGTCTTCATAGTAGACAGGGATCTTAGCTTGAGGGGGAGGGATGATGATGAAGATATTGGATTGCTTTATGGTTTTAATTCTCAATCTGTTGCAGAAATTAATAATAAGATGGTAGATGATGTTAAGATTATTCTAGCTGAATATAGATTAGCATTAAAGAAAAACGACTCTTTATTTAATGAATAATAATATAAAATATATTGGACTACTAATAGTTATAATTCTTTTTGGAATCTTTTCTTTACCTAAGATTTATGAAAGAGTAGTTAACTATGATATTAAAGACTCTAATAGACTTAACACTAATCAGAGGCTATCGTATTTAACAATTTCTGATGAAAAAAGAAAAGCTCCTGATTTTGTCTTAACTAATCAAGACTCAATATTAATTTCAAATGATGATATGTTAGGAAAGGTATATGTGTTAGAGTTCTTCTTTACCAGATGCCCTGATATTTGTATTGAAATGAATAAAAACATGAAGTCACTGGATGAACAATTAGGAGATTCAAATGATTTTGGAATTATCTCCATAACAATTGATCCTAATAATGATACACCATACGTTTTAAAGAAATACTCTGAAGCACTAGATGTTAAATCTCAAAACTGGCATTTTTTAACAGGTGAAAAAGACTATATATATGAGCTTGCAAATATTGGATTTAATATTTATGCAAATCAAAATGCAAATTTTGCAGGAGGTTTTGAGCATCAGGGATATTTTGCACTTATTGATAAAGATGGTTATATTCGATCTAGAAGGGATAGTTTTGGCAACCCAATAATGTATTATTTAGGTGTTAATGATATCAATGCTAGCATGCAGGGAACAGATATGCTAAGCTATGATATAAAAAAATTAATTGATGAGTAAAATTGAAAATTCTGGTCAAGGTTTAAAATATAAAACTTTAATAATTATAGTTTCTATAGTTATTCCTGTTGTTGTTTTAATTCTATTTAATATAAGAATAACATCTCTTCCTCAACTAACATTTTTACCACCTATTTATGCTTCAATAAATGGTCTGACTGCTATACTTTTGCTTAGCGCTCTTTATAGTGTAAAAAATAAAAAGATCAAACAACATGAGCTTTTAATGAAGGTGTCAATATCCTTATCTTTAGTATTCTTAGTCATGTACATACTTTATCACATGACTACAGATGCAACTCAATATGGAGGAGAAGGATTTATAAGATATGTATACTTTTTTATTTTAATAACCCATATAACACTATCCATCTTTATTGTTCCTATGGTACTTATCACTTATGTAAGAGCTATCTCTAAAATGTTTGATAAACACAAAAGAATAGCTAGAATTACATTCCCTATATGGCTGTATATTGCAATTACAGGCGTTGTGGTTTATCTTATGATTTCACCTTATTATATTCACTGATGAAGAAATACTATCTATTTTTTATTTTATTTTTCATAACTACTGTTGATGTCCAGTCACAATGTTCCATGTTAAGTGCTATGATGGAAACTGATCAGGGTTACGAATCAGCTAAAGGACTAAATAGGGGTATTGTCTATTTAATGTCTATTCCATATATATTAATAGGATTGATTATTTGGAAAATATATAAAACTAATAAGGCAGGATAAATTTTTTTATCTCTTTAAAGTCAAATGAAATAAATAAACATGAAGAATAAATCGTGTAATAAAAAATTTATTAGGTACTTTGCATAACATAGTACTACATGTTTTTATTGACTAAAAATAAACTTTACCAATATTTAATGTTCTAATTATTTAGAATTTAGGTAATTTTGCAAAATATATGATAGAAATTAAAAATTTACATAAGTCTTATCAAATGGGTTCATCTTCATTACATGTTCTTAAAGGCATTGATTTTTCTGCTAATGATGGTGAATTAGTTGCTATAATGGGGTCTTCAGGTTCTGGAAAGTCTACATTACTTAATATTTTAGGTATGTTAGACACATCAGATAATGGAACTTATGACCTTGATAAAATTCGTATTGCAGATATGGATGAAAAAAAGGCAGCCAACTATAGAAATAAGTTTTTAGGTTTTGTTTTTCAATCTTTTAACTTAATTAATTACAAAAATGCTCTTGAGAATGTTGCTTTACCATTATATTATCAAGGTATACCTAGAAAAGAAAGACAAGTAATTGCTCTTAATTATTTAGATAAAGTAGGACTTAAAGATTGGTCTACCCATTTACCAAGTGAATTATCGGGTGGTCAAAAGCAAAGAGTTGCAATAGCGAGAGCTTTAGCATCAAATCCAAAAGTTTTACTTGCCGATGAACCTACTGGTGCGCTTGACTCTAAGACTTCAATGGAAGTTATGGCCTTAATTCAAAAAATAAATAATGAAGGAAAAACTATATTAGTCGTAACTCATGAGCAAGATATTGCAGAAATGTGTAAAAGAGTAGTTCGTCTAAAAGATGGAGTAATAGTTGAAGATAAAAAAGTAAAACAAAACATTATCAAAAATGTTTAATATAGAACGTTGGAAAGAAATATTTCAGTCTATTCAAAAGAATAAACTTAGGACAGCACTCTCGGGCATTACAGTCTCACTGGGTATTTTTATATTCATAATTCTTTTTGGACTTGGAGAAGGATTAAAAAACTCTTACAGTGATTTATTTCTAAATAATGCCAATAATGTTATATATGTATATCCTGGAAAAACTACTAAACCATTTGATGGATTTAAAACTAATAGACGAATCCAATTAAAAAATCGAGATATAGCAGCTTTACAGAAAGAATTTGAAAATTCTATTGAATATATAAATCCTGCTCTATTTGTTAGAGAGTCAATCTCATATGGATTAGAAACATTCGATTTTGATATATCAGCAGTATCTCCTGCGAATCAAATTATCGAAAAGCATGTCTTAATGAAGGGAAGATATATTAATGAAAAAGATATTAAAGAAAAAAATAAAGTCACTACTATTGGTAGACTAGTTGCTAGAGATATTTTCAAAGGAGAAGATCCTATAGGTAGGTTTATAAACCTTGGCTCCAGATCTTTTAAAGTAGTTGGAGTGTTTCAAGACACTAGTGGTGATACAGAGGAAAATAAATTAATTATTCCTTATACTACAAGACAACAAATTTTAAAAGGAACTGATGTGGTTGGAAACATTGGAATTACTTTTGATCAAACAATAGGTGGATCAGGAGCTGTAAAATTATCTGATAATATTAAATCTTTCTTGAAAAAAATAAAATCAGTTGACCCTACAGATCCAAGTGGAATTAGAGTTAGAAATGTAGCAGATGAGATAGATAGATCCATGCAGTTTGCAAATGCTTTACAAATAATTGTGACGTTTGTTGGAATAGGAACACTGATTGCAGGAATCATAGGAATTTCTAATATTATGGTTTTTATCGTTAAGGAAAGAACAAAAGAACTTGGTATTAGAAAAGCACTAGGAGCAGAACCTAGTGAGATAATAAAAATGATTCTAACTGAATCAATTTTTATTACTGCAATATCTGGTTTCTTAGGAATGATTTTAGGAATCATAATTCTTAATACTCTAGATTCTGGGGCTCTGCAAGAATTTTTTATTACCAGAGCAGGTGTTAATATTAATATAGCTTTATCAGCAACAGTAATATTGATAATATTTGGAGTAATTGCTGGATATATTCCCGCTAAACGAGCTGCTCAAATTAAACCAATTGTAGCATTGAATGATGAATAGTTTTAAAAAAATATTTGATAGAGATACATGGGATGAAATTTTTGAATCAATTTCAAAAAACAAGACTAGGACTATTATAACAACTATAGGAGTGTTCTGGGGTATATTCATATATATTGTTTTGGCTGGTGCTGCAACAGGTATTCAAAATGGTTTTGATGATGCTTTTAGTGGGTTAAGTAAAAACTCCATGGGAGTATGGGCACAAAGAACTTCTATTCCATATAAAGGTTTTGAGGAAGGTAGACAACCCCTATTTAGATTAAATGATGTTGACAAATTAAAAAGTAGAATACCCGAAATTGAATATATAGCACCAGGCCTTCAAGCTGGAGCTTTTTCTGGTTCACCTCCATTAGTAACAAGGGGTACTAAATCTGATAACTTTAACGTTTTTGGTAACTTTCCAGTCTATGCTAAAATTTCAGTTATTAAAATATTTGATGGTGGAAGATATATTAATGAAGAGGATATTAAATATGAGAGAAAAGTAGCTGTTATTGGCGAAGGTACACAAGAAAGATTATTTACTGAAGGTGAAGATCCTCTTGGAAAATATATTGAAATTAATGATATAAATTTTAAAGTAGTAGGAGTTACAAAATTTTCTGAAGGGGGTGGGTTTGGATCAGATTCGGATGTAACTATTCCGTATACTACTTTTGCTAAATTATATAATAGGGGTGATCGATATGGATTTATGTTTATAGCTGGATATGATTATATAAACCCAAATTATTTAGAAGAGACAGTAATATCAAATTTAAAAGTATTAAAAACTGTATCCCCAGAAGATGAAAGGGCTTTTGGAACTTTTAATATTGGTTCATTATTTGAAAGTATCATAAAATTCACAAAAGGGTTGGTTTTCTTATCTCTTGTTGTTGGTATAGCCACAATTTTTGCTGGTGTTATTGGAATTGGTAATATAATGCTAATTGCAGTTAAGGAGAGAACTAATGAGTTAGGTATAAGAAGAGCATTAGGTGCTACTCCTGGAGAAGTAAAAGTTCAAATTGTATTAGAATCAGTTTTTCTTACAATTATAGCGGGAATAATAGGGATTACTGTTGGTGCCTTTTTACTATTTGTTATAAATATAGGTACTTCAGGTTTGGAAGACTTTCCCTTTACAAACCCAACTGTTCCTTTAGCTATTGTATTTGGTGCATTTATTACTATGGTGAGTTTAGGAACACTTATTGGACTAATTCCAGCTGAGAGAGCTGTAAGTATTAAGCCTATTGAGGCTTTAAGAGAAGAGTAATTAATTAAAATAAAAAAAAATGAAATTTAAAAATATCGGAATTATAGTATTAATCTTAGGTTTTCTATTAGCCATTGCCTATTTCGTCAGAACAAATAGTACAGCAGCAATTCAATATGACACAACTACTGCATTTACCTCAAGTATTCAAAAAACATCTGTTGTGACAGGTACAGTTATTCCTGAGGATGAGGTTGAAATAAAACCTCAATTAAATGGAATCATTTCAGAAATAATGGTAGAAGAAGGTGACATGGTTAATAATGGTGATTTGATTGCAATAATTAAAGTAGTTCCAGATGAGAGATCTGTTTATGGAGCTCAATCTCAAGTAAACGCTGCGGAATTAAATGTTAAGAATGCTGAAAGACAGATGCAAAGAGCAGAAGAATTATTTTCAAAGCAAATAATTTCTCAACAAGAATATGAAGACGCAGAATTAAGATTCAATACTGCAAAAGAAAACTTACAAGCAGCACAAAATGATTTAGAAATTATTAGAAAAGGATCTGTCTCTGGATCATCAACTGCAAACACAAATATTAGAGCTACAATCACTGGAACTATTCTTGAGATTCCCATTAAACTAGGTGATCAAGTAATTGCAGCTAATAGCTTTAATTCTGGATCAACAGTTGCGATAATTGCAGATTTAAATAAGATGATCTTTGAGGGGCAAGTTGATGAAGCGGAAGTTGGAAAGTTAGAGGTTGGTCAGGACCTAAGTGTAAGTATGGCTGCTATTCCTGATAAAGATTTTCAGGCAAGATTAAAATTTGTTGCTCCAAAAGGTACTGAAGCTGGAGGTGCAGTCCAATTTAAAATTGAGGCTGATCTTACTCTAGATGAAAGTTCATTTATAAGAGCAGGATACAGCGCAAATGGATCACTAGTTGTTGATAACAGACAAGATATAATGGTAATTGCTGAGGCTTTGTTACAATTTGACAGAAGAACATCATTACCATATGTTGAGGTTGAGACATCTTCTCAAAATTTTGAAAGAAGAGACATTACTGTTGGATTATCAGATGGAATTAAAGTTGAGATTTTAACTGGACTAGAAATGACAGATAAAATTAAAATCTGGAATAAAACAGAACCGATTAAGATTGAACCTGAAGAATCAGCTTTTGATTCATTTAGGGAGGACAGATAAAAAAAATAAAAATGATAAAAAAATATATTCTTTTAACTCTATTTTCTTCAACACTTGCTTTTTCTCAGTCAGGTGATAATGTTTTAACACTTCAGGATGCTGTAGAAATGGCAATTGAAAAAAATATAAGTATAAAGCAATCAGAATTAAACTTACTTAACTCTGAAATAGCTAAATCTGACGCAATAGGAAATTTTCTACCAAGAGTTTCAGCATCAGCTAACCACCAATGGAACATTGGTAGAGGGATTAATATTACAACTAATGTAATTGAAGATATAACCACTTCATTTTCATCTATGAGTGCAGGTTTTGGTTTAGATGTCTATAATGGATTTAGAAATGTATATCAACTTCATAGAGCTAATCTTGAAATTCTTTCTTCACAGTTTCAACTAGATGATATGAAAGATGATATAAAGCTTTTAGTAGCAAACTCCTATTTGCAAATCATGTTTAATAGTGAAATACTTAAAGTTCAAAAATCACAACTTGAAATCACTAAGCTAGAATTTGAAAGAACTAAAGATTTAATTGAAATTGGAACATTTTCACCAAGACAAATTTTTGAAATTGAAGCAAATCTAGCATCTCAAGAACAAAGTGTTGTTCAGGCCGAAAATAATTTTAGAAATGCAAAGTTAAGTTTAGCACAACTTCTTTTAATCGATGATTTTGAAAGTTTTGATATTGCATATGAAGATTTTAGTGTTCCATTTTCAGATATACTATCTAAAACACCTAAGGAAATACTTGAGAAATCTTTAACCTTCAGAAATGATATTAAATTAGCGGAGACCAACATATCTATAGCTGAGAAGGATATTCAAATATCAAAATCTCAATTACAGCCAACAGTTAGTTCATTTTATCAATGGAATACTAGAATTTCTTATTTAGATAATACTCCTAGTTTTAATGATCAATTTAATTTAAATGATGGTCAAGGATATGGACTTGCTTTAAATATTCCAATATTTCAAGGAAAACAGATAAGAAACAATGTTGAAAGAAGTAAAGTAAATCTTAACAGGTTGCAAAATCAATATGAACAAGAAAAATTAAATCTGGAAAATTTAATTAATCAAGCATATAATGATCTAAAAGGAGCAATTAAGTTATATGAAGCTTCAAACAAGACTTTGGAATCATTAAAAAATGCATTTGAAGATGCCTCGGATAGATTTTTACTTGGCTCAGTAAATTCTTTTGATTTTATTCAATCTAAGCAAAGATACGAGTCTTCTGTTTCTGAAAATATTAGAGCTAAGTTTGATTACATATTTAAACTTAAAGTTTTAGAGTTCTATTTTGGACTTCCTTTATCAATTCCTCAATCTAATTAAATTGGTATGAGATGTCATTAATTTTAAACTTAGAGACATCTAGTAAAAACTGTTCTGTTTCTCTATCATCAAAAGGGAAACTAATTGATTTGATTGAGTCTGAAGATGAAAATTATAGACATAGTGAACTTCTAACAACTTCAATTCAAGATATACTATCAAAAAATAATTTAAATGTAAAATCTTTGGATGCAATTTCAGTTGGAATTGGTCCAGGTTCTTTCACAGGTTTAAGAATAGGTCTTTCAGTATCAAAAGGACTTTGTTACCCCCACAACATAAATCTAATTGGAATATCGACACTCAAGATTCTTGCTAATTCAGTAAACCCTAAAACAGATAATATAGTCTGTTTAATTAACGATAAAGGAAATTACTTTTATATGTCAAAGTATAATTCTGCTTTAGAAGAATTAATATCCCCTAGGGTACAGTTGGTTGATGAAGAATTTTTAGATAATACTTTTAATGAGTCAACAACAATTGTAGTTAATACAGAGAGTGCTTATTCTTATGTAAGAGAAATTTTAAATAAAGAAGGTGATTTAACAAAGTGTGTAATAAGCTCCTCTAAGATGATAGAGCTTTCACAACAAGCATTTGATAAAAAAATATTTGAAGATTTAGCTTACGTGGAGCCAATGTATGTAAAGAAGCCCTACGTAAACTAATCAGTTTATTTAGAAACCAAGCTCCATTTTTACGTCAGCTAAAAGATCTTTTCCATCGGCAAGAATAATTCCTCCGTTTGGACTTGAATCTATGACGTAATTAAATCCTTGATCTTTTCCAACTTTTGTAATAGCATCTCTAGCTTTCTCAAGAAGAGGAGTCATTAAATCCATTTGCTTTTTCTGAAGCTCTTGTGCAGCAGAGTCTCTAAACTCTTGCAAATTTGTTTGCATACTTTCAAGCTCTTTTTGTCTAGCTTGATTTGTAACATCAGTTTGATTTGCAGCGTCTGAAGAATAGCTTTGAGCTTTAGTTTGGAATTCCTTAAATGCATTGTCAATTTGAGTTGTGTAATCTTTTTCAAGTTTAGCTAGTTCATTTTGAGCAGCAATTACTTCTGGCATTTCACTAATAAGCTGTTGGACATTGATGTGTGCTACATTAGATTGAGCTACCGCATTAACGGGAGCTAAAGCTATGAAAGTAGCTGTTATTAATTTAAGTATCGATTTCATAATCTGTTAAAATTTTCGAATGCAATATCGTAATTTTTCTTTAAAAAACGATTAAAATTGTTGACCTATTACAAAGTGAGTCTGCCATCCAGATGGTTGTCCAGTATTTGAAAGGTCTGTAGAATCAAACCCATATCCAAAGTCAATTCCAAGAAGTCCAAACGCAGGCATGAATACCCTCACACCAATACCAGCAGATCTTTTTAAGTCAAAAGGACTGTAGTCTTTGAAATTATCAAAACCATTACCTGATTCAAGAAAAGTTAAAGCAAAAACAGATGCACTAGGTTTTAAACTTACAGGATACCTAAGTTCTAAAGAAAACTTATTATAAATAATTGATCCATCTCTGCTTGAAAGGGATCCGTTTTCATAACCTCTTAAAGATATTGTTTCTCTTCCATCCATTGCATATTGTTGCATACCATCACCACCTAAATAGAATCTTTCAAAAGGAATATTACCTTTATTACTATTATATGTCCCTAAAAACCCAAAGTCTGTTTGTGCTTTTAAAACAAATTTACCAAACAATCTAGTATACCAACTTCCATCAAACTTAACTTTATAAAACTCTAACCATCTATACTTAGCTTGATCAATCTCAGCTAGATTAGGAGATCCATTGTTATTTTGAAATTTAGGTCTTTCATCAATATTAGAAAAGTCATCCCCAGAAATCAACGAATAAGGAGGTGACAATCTTGCGCTTAAAGAAAAGCTTGATCCTCCAACAGGAAATATAGGGTTAGTATAAGTGTTATTTCTTGAAAGAGATATATTATAGGCTATATTATGAGATTCTCCATTCCCAAATGTAAAAAGTCCAGTAAAGTAATTTTGTAGATTATAATACTGGTATGATATTGATTGAGAGAGAACAAAATAATCATCAGGGACTCTAAGTCTCTTGGCTATACCAATATTAAATCCTGCAATTTCAAATGATTGACTTTTATCTGCTCTTCTTGTAAAATAGTCATATCTATATTGTTTTGTAGATGAAAGTGAAAGAGAGAATTGAACAGGTTCTCTTCCTCCAAACCATGGTTCAACAAAACTGAAACTTTTAGTACTATAAAAAGAACTAGTTTGAAGTCTAATAGCTAGAGTTTGTCCGTCTCCCATTGGGAGAGGTCTCCAAGCTTTTCTATTTTTAATATTTTTTGTAGAAAAATTATTAAATGCAAGACCAATAGTACCAATAAAACCTCCACCACCATAACCACCTTGTAATTCTATTTGACTAGCTCCAGCTTCAATTAACCCAAGTTCAATATCTACTGTTCCTTGATTTGGGTCTACATTTTTAAAATCAGGACTTATTTGTTCAGCATCAAAAAATCCTAATTGACCAACCTCACGTATGGTTCTTACAACTTTATCTTTACTGTAAAGTTCACCAGGTTTAATTCTTAGTTCACGATAAATAACATTATCATTTGTTTTTGTGTTACCAACAACCGTAATTTTATTAAAGCTAGCTAGTTTCCCTTCATTAATTCTAATCTCAAAATCAATAGTATCATTTGCAGCACTAACTTCAACAGCATTTACAGATGAGAATAGATATCCATTGTTTTGATATAAATTAGCTAAGTCATTTGCATCTGGATTATCATCTTGAATTCTTTCTTTTAATAGAACTCCATTATAAGAATCACCATCTTTTATACCTAATATTTGATCTAGCTGAAAATCAGTGTAGGAGCTATTACCTATATAATTTATATTTCCAAAGTAATATTTGTTTCCTTCATCTATTGTTAACTCAAGATCAATTGTCTTTTCATCATTTATAATTATTGTGTCAGATTCAATCCTAGCATCTCTATAGCCTTTTTCTTTATAATATGAAATTAAGGTTTCCTTGTCAGCTATATAATCTGCATCAATAAGTTTTGATTTTTTCCAAAATCTTAAGGGAAATTTTTTCTTAGTTTTTTTAAGCTTAGACTTAAGTTTAGTATCTCCAAATATCTCATTGCCTGAGAAAGTGATATTCTTTATTTTAATCCTCTCACCTTTAGTAACATTAATATTTAGGTTACGTTTATTTGAACCAATTGAGTCAGGAGTAGAAACAATATTAACTTGAGAGTTTAAAAAACCAACTTTTTTTAAATCATTCTGAATATAGTTCTTTGTATTTGTAAGAAAACTTTCTGAAAGTCTTTTACCCTCTGACAACTCAGTTTCCTTTTCAAAAGTTTCAGCTTTACTTTTTTTAACACCATTAATAGAATAATTTAGTAATGTAGGTAGTTCATCAACATTAATCTCTAGTTTAATTTTACCATTACTGACATCAGTAACATAAAGGTTTACATCACTAAAAAGCTCAAGATTCCAAAGTTTTTTCAATACTGCACTAACCTCTTCTCCAGGAACTTGAATAGCCTGACCTTGTCTTAAACCACTATATGTAACAACAGTTCTGTCACTAAAATTTTTTAATCCAACTACAGTAATAGTGTCAATTGAATAAGTATCACCTTTCCTATAATCATCCTGTGAGAAAAGGAACGCAGTTGTTAAAATAAAAAAGCTAATAGCCTTAAATAATTTAGACCTATAATTGTTTGCTTGTTTTTCCAAATCTTCTTTCTCTATTTTGATATTCAACGATTGCATCAGTAAAGTCTTTTTCAGTAAAGTCTGGCCAGTATACATCTGTAAAATATAATTCTGCATAAGCTATTTTCCAAAGTAAAAAATTGCTAATTCTTTTTTCCCCGCTTGTTCTAATAAGTAGATCAACATCTGGCAAATTTCTAGTGTAAAGATGGTCATTTATCACGGAATCATCAAAACTATCAAGAGAAATTATATCATTTTTAACTTTCTGTGAAATCTCTTTAACTGCTTTAAATATTTCTTGCTTTCCTCCATAACTTAAGGCAAGAGTTAATGTCATTCCGGTATTATTTTTAGTATTTTCAATAATACTTTCCAATTCTTCTTTTACTTTATCTGGAAGAGAACTTAAGTCACCTATAGCATTAAGTTTAATATTATTATTAAAAATATCTTCAAACTCTTCCTTCAGAGTCTGAACTAAAAGCTTCATAAGAGTATCAACTTCATCACTTGGTCTATCCCAGTTCTCAATTGAAAAAGTAAATAATGTCAAATATTCAATTTTATGTTTATTTGCCTCCTCAACAATTCTTTTAACAGCTCTAACACCATTTTGATGTCCAAAGACTCTTGGCATTCCCTTTTGCTCCGCCCACCTTCCATTTCCATCCATTATAATTGCAGTATGCTTGGGAATCATCTTCATTTTTTTGTGTTTTTATTTCTCATATCTTGACCCCAAAAGAGCTTTTCTCTTAATCTCTTATAAAAATTATCATTATCAAACTTAATAGTTCCAATTGTAAAATCTGCTTTAAAAATTTCAATTTGGTTAGAACAATTCACTGAATACATTCTTGAATCTACAGATAAGTTAATATCACTGTCCCCTTCAATATCTATATTTATTTTAGAATTACTAGGAATTACTAAGGATCTCATATTAATATTATGAGGAGCTATTGGATTTAAAAGCATGACATTTGATTCTGGAGAAACAATTGACCCTCCGTTACTTAATGAATAACCTGTAGAACCAGTTGGAGTAGAAATAATTAATCCATCTGACCAATAATTTGTTAAATAATTTCCATTAATCTGACATGATATATTCAAAAGTGATGTTGTGTCTTTTCTTTGAATTGTAATTTCGTTAAGAGCAAATGGGTAATCAGAAAAAGCATTATTTATAGAATTAGATTTAACTTCTAGAAGAGTTCTTTTAATAACACTAAACTTATTTTCATTAATCTGAGAAATTGCCTCTTGAATATCTTCTTTTTGAATACTTGTTAAAAAACCTAATCTACCTGTGTTTACTCCGAGAATTGGAATATTAGAGTCTTTAACATATGTAATAGATCTTAATATAGTACCATCACCTCCCACAGCAAAAACAAAATCAATATTATCCTCTATTGGGTTTTTGGAATCAAAAAAAGAGAATTTATTTTGAGTTTCTTTATTTAATTCATTTTTTATTTTAGAATCAATAACAAGTTGATTGTTTTGTGAAATAATATCAATTATTTCCTTGCAACAATCAATTGAGGATTTGTTATGAAATGCTATGTATAAAGCTATTTTCATATCACAAAAATACAAACTTTATAACTTTATTAAGTACTATATTTGCAATTAAGTTTCAACAGGATTTATGACTAAACTAAGTGTAAACATCAATAAAATTGCAACACTGAGAAATGCAAGAGGTGAAGATTACCCTAATTTAGTGCAGACCGCTAAAGACATAATAGGTTTTGGAGCCCAAGGCATAACTGTTCATCCAAGGCCAGATGAAAGACACATAAGATACTCTGACGTCAATATACTCAAGAAAAAAATTAATAGCGAACTTAATATTGAGGGAAATCCAAGTATAAATTTTATTAATCTTGTTAATGATATAAAACCGACTCAAGTAACTCTAGTTCCAGATTCTCAAGATGCAATTACATCGAATGCTGGATGGGATACAATTAATAATTCTTCATTCTTAAGTGATATAGTTAAAGAATTCCAATTAAACTCAATTCGAGTTTCAATATTTATTAATCCTGACATAAAGATGTTAGAAGGGGCTAAGAAAATAAATGCAGATAGAATTGAGCTATTTACAGGCCCTTATGCAAAACAATATAATATCGATAAATTTAAAGCAGTTGAAAAATATATTCAATGTTCAAAAGTAGCAGATGAAATTAATATAGATGTTAATGCAGGTCATGATTTAAACCAAGCTAATCTTAAGTTTTTTGTAGAATCAACAAAAAATATTAAGGAGGTTTCAATTGGCCATGCTCTTATCACTGAATCTCTTTACACTGGTTTAGAGTCAACAATTAAATCGTATCTCGATATACTTAAATGAAAATTCTTCATTCAAATTTAATTGGAAACTCTAAGAGAGATCTTTTTATTATTCATGGGTTTTTAGGAATGGGAGATAACTGGAAAACCCATGCAAACAAAATTGCTGAAAACGACTTTAGAGTTCATTTAATAGATCTTAGAAATCATGGAAAAAGCTTTTGGAGTGATGAATTTAGTTTTGAAATTATGGTTGAGGACTTATATAGATATGCTAAATATTATAATATTGAAAGCTTCAGTCTCTTAGGTCATTCAATGGGAGGGAATATAGGTATGTTATTTGCTCAAAAATATCCAGAACTATTGGAGAAAATAATAATAGTTGATATTATTCCAAAGCAATATAAGCCCCATCATGAAACAATATTGAATGGTTTAAAGTCAATAGATTTTAATAAAATAAAATCAAGGAAGCTTGTAGATATTCATCTTTCCAAATATATTAGTGATGAAAGGGTTAGACAATTTTTGTTAAAAAATTTATACTGGGTAGATAAAGAAAGCTTAGGATTAAAGTTTAATATTGAAGTTTTATTTGAATTTAAAGATAGATTATCAATAAAACTTAAAAAAGGAATAAATTTTGATAAGCCATCTCTTTTTCTTTATGGTGATAGTTCAACTTATGTTGACGAATCAGACTTTCCAATGCTTTACTCAAATTTTTCAAATATTGAGATTATTAAAGTTCCTTCTTCTGGGCATTGGGTTCATGCAGATAATCCATCATTTTTTATTGATAAAACAATTAATTTTTTAAATTGAAATATGGAAAATCACATAATTAGAAAAGCAAACTCTACTGATGTTAAAGACATTCTTAGGTTATTGATTGAGCTAGCAGTTTATGAGAAGGATCCGGATGCTGTAAAAATTAGTGAAAAAGATTTATTGGAAGATGGATTTAGAGATAACCCTAGATATGAGTGTTTTATTGCAGAGTTTAATAGTGAAATAGTTGGCCTAGCTTTTTATACTCCAAGATATTCAACCTGGGATGGAAAAACACTTCACCTTGAAGATCTTGTAGTAACTGAAAAGATGAGAGGAAAAGGTATAGGGCTATCACTTTATAAATCTTTTTTAAAGGAAGCAAAAAAACAAGGAGTTAATAGAGTTGAATGGTCAGTTCTTGATTGGAATAAACCTGCAATTGATTTCTATTTAAAGAGTGGAGCTTTAATTGATGACTATTCAAAATGGAAAATTGTTAGAATGAATAAATCATTAATTGAAAAGTTTTTATCAAGTTAATTCTGATTTTGTAAACTCTATTATAAAATTTTTAATTTCATCTCTTACTAAATCAAAATTTTCATTATAAAGTCCATTATTTATTTTTGAAGGGTCATTAAAGTTTCTGTGAATTTTTTTTACATTCCTATCATGAAAAACAGGACATGTTTCATTTGCATTATCACAAACAGTAATTATAAAGTCAAAACTTTCATTGACATATTCATCAATATGATTAGAATTATAATCTGAGATATCAAGTCCAATCTCTGCCATACATTTTACAGCATTTTTATTTAATCCGTGCTTCTCAATTCCCGCACTAAATACTGATACCGAGTTATTAGTTAAATGATTTAAAAATCCATGTGCAATTTGACTTCTGCAAGAGTTTCCAGTACATAGAATTAGTATTTTTTTCATTAAAACCCTAACGAAATTTTAGCAATATAAAAGAATAAGAAGATTCCAAATATATCATTAGCTGTTGTAATAAATGGTCCGGTTGCAATTGCAGGATCAATCCCTTGTTTATCTAGAATAATTGGAACAAATGTTCCAACAAGTGCAGCTATTATAATTACACCCATCATAGAACCAGCAATTGTTAAACTCATAAATAAATCTTGATTAACAATCTGTCCAAAAATTACCAGGATTATTGCTAATACCAAGCCGTTAATTAAACTTAAACCAACTTCTTTTAAAAGTCTGGACAATAAAGAACCTTTGACTAAATCATTTGCTAAACCTTGAACGATTATTGCTGAGGATTGTACTCCAACATTTCCAGCCATAGCAGCAATAAGAGGAGTATAGAAAAATAAATTTCTTAAGTCAGGTTGATTCATTATCTGTTCAAAATCTTTTAAAATAAACACACTACCAAGACCACCTAAAAGTCCTAAAAATAACCATGGAAGTCTAGCTTTAGATAATTGAAAAATTGAGTCATTTACTTCAACTTCAGAAGAAATACCTGCAGCTAATTGATAATCTTTCTCAGCTTCATCTTTAATTAAGTCAACAATATCATCAATAGTTATTCTTCCTAGTAAGGTTTTTCTATTATTGGTTACAGGAATTGCTTCCAAATCATATTTGGACATAATTTTTGCAACTTCTTCTCCTTCTTGATCAGCTGTAACATAGTCTACTTTAGGTATATAAATATCTTTAACTTTTGATCCTGATTTTGCAGTTACTACATCTTTTAATGATAGCCTACCTTTTAGTTTATTTTTAGAATCAACAACATATATTGAGTGAACCCTAGAGACATTCTTAGCCTGTTTTCTAATTTCATCAAGACATTTAGAGATGCTAAGATTTTCACTTACTTTCACAAGTTCTTTTGCCATTAATCCACCAGCAGTATCTTCCTTATACTTCAGTAATTCTTTTATATCATCTGTTAATTCAGAATCTTTGATTTGTGATAATACACTTTCTTGAATATCTTCAGATAATTCTGAAATGACATCTGTTGCATCATCAGTGTCAAGTTCTTGAATCTTTTCTGCAATTTCTTTAGCAGATAGGTTTTCAAGAATAATCTCTCTTAGGTCTTCATCAATTTCAGCAAGAGCATCTGCAATTATTTCTTTATCAAAAATTTTAACTAGAAAAATAACTTGTTTAACTTCCAAAAGTTCAAATATCTCTGCTAAGTCAGCATAATGCAGATCATTAAGATCTTTGAGAAGCTTTTCCTTATCACTAATTGTAATAAGTCTCTTAATATCATCTATTAATTTATCATTGACTTTAAATTGTCTCATTACTAATTTTTTGAGTTAATTTGACAAATTCTTGAACAGAAAGCTGCTCTGGTCTTAATTCAAAGATACTATCTTCTAATATATTATCCTGAATATCAAGTCTTTTTAGAGAGTTTTTTATTTTTTTTCTCCTTTGCTGAAAACTTAATTTTATAACTTTATCTAATAAATTAATATCACAATTAAGATTTATATTCTCTTTTCTAGTTAATGAAATAACTGCAGAATCAACTTTTGGCTTTGGAAAGAATACGTTAGGGGAAACATTAAATAAAATTTTTACATCATAAAATAATTGAGTTTTCACAGAGAGTATTCCATATTTTTTTGAGTTATGTTTACTTGCAATTCTTTCTGCTACTTCTTTTTGAAACATACCAACAAGAGAACTAATAGAATTATAGTTTTCTATGGTTTTAAATAAAATTTGTGATGAAATATTATATGGAAAATTTCCAATTATTAAAATCCTACTTAATGAAGGATAAGTTTTAGCAATTTCAAACTTTAAAAAATCTTTTTCTATTATCTCAAGATTCTCTTTTATAAATTTATTCTTAAGAAAAAAAATAGATTCTTTATCAATTTCAACTAAAGTTAAAATATCTTTTATTTTAAGTAGATACTTAGTTAAAGCACCCTTACCAGGGCCAACTTCAATTACTTTAGTATGATTACTAAAATCAATAGATTCAATGATCTTTTTTGATATATTCTCATCAATTAAAAAATGTTGACCCAGGTATTTTTTTGGCTTAACACTTCCTACCATATTACTAATTAATTATATCAAATCCAGTAAATGGAATTAAGGCTTTTGGAATTTTAATACCCTCT
>Ga0114998_10000367_pt1 | contig 32796 bp, 27 predicted proteins | sample ArcticOcean_MG_C_5_FD_87044 | JGI IMG/M metagenome (GOLD analysis project Ga0114998, IMG submission 87044) | Marine microbial communities from western Arctic Ocean - ArcticOcean_MG_CB4_138 | ecosystem: Environmental > Aquatic > Marine > Oceanic | place: Arctic Ocean: Canada Basin | collected... | reverse complement strand
CGCCTGCACCAACGCCTGCACCAACGCCTGCACCAACGCCTGCACCAACGCCTGCACCAACGCCTGCTCCGACACAAATAGAAGAGTACGTAACTGAAATCAATACTATAAGCACAGGCACTGCAACTGCTACACAAACAGGAACTGCAACAGCTACTGCAACCCAAACTGCCACAGCTACTGCAACCCAAACCGCCACAGCTACTGCAACCCAAACTGCAACAGCTACAGCTACTGCAACGCAAACTGCTACAGCTACGCAAACAGGAACTGCAACATCAACTGCTACAGAAACTTTTGGAGTGGCTGGATCAACGGCTACAAGATTTGCTGACGTTGAAGTAGAAAATGAAGTAGAGGTTGAAGTAGAAGTAGAGGTTGAGGTTGAAGTAGAAAATGAAGTTGAGGTTGAAGTTGAGGTTGAAGTGGAACAAGAGATCATTGAAGAACTAGAACAAGTTGTTGAAGTGGTCGAAGAGATTATAGTAGATACCACATCAACTGGTACAGCCACAACAACTGCCACAAGAACAATACAACCGTAATCTAAAAAAGAATTTAAAAAAGCCAGTTACATAACTGGCTTTTTTTTGTCTATCTTTTACTTGTAGTAAAAATTTATTTTAATCTCTGCTTCATTGGGATGGATGCTTTGAGAAGACCTGATAACCATCTTAGATTCCGTATCAAACCAATATAAGTTCCTAACGCTCCACTTAATTTCAGGCATGGAAAGAAACTCTTCTATAAACAAGGTCTCCTTAACCCCATCTAGGAAGTCAATGTTTTGGACCTTGAATCCATCATATTGAGAAATTACAGTAGCAGAATAAAGGCTGGGATTGGAGAAATCTACAAGCGAGCTAAACGTTGAGTTTAAATTAGCTAAAATGGACTCATCTTGAGGATAATTAAGAAAAAGGATATCGTTATCAAAACCAATGGTCTTAATAATCTTTCCATTAATAGTAAAAATACTTATTTTATCAGCTGAGACCCAATGCATTACATTCTCATTCGAGCCTGCCAAGACTAGAATCGCAGGGGCTCTCTTACCAATTTTAATTTTAGCGAAGGAGTATGGTAAATTTTTCTCAAAACTCTTGGTAATCTTTGTGTCAGGGGCGCCTATTATCAGGTCTTGAGCAAGTATTTTTGTATCTTCAAAACTAATAAAATTACTACAGGATGAGATTATGGTGATGAGCGCTATAATTTTTAATCTAGTCATACCAATCGTCCATATTTTTATTAACATTGTACAAAGACCCCTGGTCAGTAACACCATATAGATCAAAACCTGTTAGCATTTTTGCTGCCCCATCTCTAGTCACTGGTCTCATGCCAAAATGAGAAAGGGATCTGGAGTGATTTTTAGAAAAACCTTCGAGAGGAAATGTTATGTAAAATCCCTTATCGAAACTGCCTTCACCAAACTCTTCTTTGCTAATATCAGTAATTGAAGCAAATGCTCCCATTCTAAGCCCACTCTTGAATTCACGAGAAATATCAACCGTGAAGCCAGAATCACCAGCAAGATACCTCCCTCCTGATATTTTGGATAGAATACGAGAGTGCGGCTCCATATAGTAAAGAGAAATATGGCCAGTATCCATGCTATATTCTTTGAATCCAAACTTTTGATTGTAACTTCTCTGCATAGCATGGTAGGCCTCTACTCCTATTGCCCAATTCTTATCAAACGGTCGAAATAAAATTTCACCTCCATATCCTCCAAACATTTCCTCAAAAATTCCAGCAGAAACCTTTGTATATATACTCTGCCGCGGATTACCAAAATAATTAAATTGCATTCTTGTGATGCCAAATTCTTGGCCTTCCTTTAAATACTCAATTATGTCTGTTCTCACATGAGGCAAGACACTATCAGATCCTTGCTCCAGCACTTGAAATGTATCTGTGACACCGGCTCTAACAATAGACTGAAGATTAAAATTTCTATTCATTAAGAGTTCAAACTCTCCAGTTATATTTAAGCCGCCTGCAAAAAAACGATCCGCGCCTCCAATATGAGTCTGTATATTTGGGCCAAGCTGATAAAATAATTTGGGAAAGTTAGATTTTGGCTGAAACTCGTGATTTGAAATAGAGTCAAATGATTGCGTTAACTCTAGATGAGAGCCTAAAGATTTATAATCACCTTTATCCTTATATGCATTAAATATATCTCTTTCAACTTTTACTTGAGTTAATTCAAAACGGCTATTTAAGGAGGTTATTTCGAAGGCACTAACATTGGGGGGTGATATGTCGTCAAGCAGCCTCAATGCTCTTCCATATGCTCTAGGGTAGCTAATGTGTTTATTTTGTGCAAATGATATTTGAAGCGTAGTATTGTCAACTAGATTTGCTGATCTCAGTGAATACTTTTCCTCATTGAAATACTTTAATGCACTAAGGTATAAATATCTTTTATCCTGAGTTACATTTTGTAAAGATTTTTTTCTAGGAATACCTTTGTAGCTATCAAGCTGTGAAAGTTTAGTATTTTTCTTTCCATAGTTATTTGAAAATGAAAAACCAAGTTGAACCTCATGACCTCTTACAAAGCCTGCATATAACTTAAAAAATTTTGAGTGTGAATATGTTAAGCCATAATTTATTTTTGTTTTTTGAGGCTGAGAGGTGAAACCCTCTAACTCATAATTAGTAGAATCATACTCAATTTTTAATCTTAGACCTTTGATAAAGGATGCGTGGTACTCATATCCAGAGAATATACCTATATTCTTGCCTCTAAAGAAAGTGGTGGTGGAGAATTCACCACCTTTTCCACCTTTCTCCTGAAATCCTTGCCTACTATCAAATGAGCTACTTAATTTGGCTAATGGATTGCCAAAAGATGAATTGTTTAAATTGCCCCAACCTAGTCCAAATGTGAAATCTGCATTTTTAAGATACTTACTTGCCACGAAGTACTCTGAGGAAAATAGACCAGTGCCGCCAATATCTCGCAATCCCAATGAAAGCTCAGGGATATAATAACTTTCTTTGAGCAATCTGAACTTCACATCTATACCTTTATCTTTGTATGTCTGATTACCACTAAATAAATAGCTATCGCTATATAGCTGATTGCTAATATCGGTATATTGATAGATAGCTTCCATCCAATCAAAAGGATGCATAATCAGGGAAATACGCTGATAAGGTGAGAATTGTGAGAAATTGAGACTTACCGACCCCTCATCCAGCATTCTAGCTGAAGGCATTTGAATTATTCCAGTAGTACCATAACTAGAAAAACCAGGTTCCTGAGATGGATAAAGATAATCATAAACAGATGATTGAGCGCTATAAGGCAGAATCAAGATGACCCAAGCAAGAATTTTAATGCGATAGGTCAATCTTCCGAATTACTTAGTTTGTGTTGGTAATACTATTAATACTGGCCAAAGTAATCGAGAGGCTTGCTAGAATAGGAGAAACAGCTTCTATCAAACTAAACCCGTTAAGAGGCCTAGCTTGTCTTGGTACAATAATAGTAGAGCCCGGCAAAATACTATTTTGATTCATAAATAGTCCTCTTTTCGGAATGCTGGCCTTACCATTTGGAAGTATGTAGTATGTTTTGTTATTATCAGCATAGTCTTTATAACCTCCAGCAAGCTCAACATAATCATCTATGGAGAATTTAGGGTTATATGGAACTGTGACCGGATTGAGTACACTGCCATAGATGGTAACAACATCGTTTCGTTTAGGTATAAAGATCGCATCTCCTGGTTGAAGCGTTATATTAAGCTGAGGATTCTTTCTTAAGGTGGAAGGATTTAATTCTGCAATTAGCCTTCCAACAGGCTGAGTACTAGAAATCTGATTTAGCAGGCTAGTTAGACTCAACACATCAGAGGTTGACTGCTGAATGATACCAGATGTAATCGCTGATCCTAGTATATCTGCTAATTCTGCCTCTGATTTTTGCAAAGCATTTCTTTCGACATCTTTTACAGATTCTCGCGTTAAAATTCCAGCTTCTGGAAAGGCTGAAGATAATAGTCCGCCTGCTTGGTTATAAAGCTCTGTTAGGGTTGTTCTATCATCGATTGGGTAGATTCCTGGGTAAGAAACTTCCCCATAAATTTTTACAAAGTACGAGGCTGTTACCTCTGATGGAGACTTTACTCCGAGAGAAATTATATCTACAGTTTTTTCAGCTGAAGATATATCTAAAATTATATTTTTTCCATTTGATTGAGCTATATCCAATTTAACGTTATTTTTAGCTGGACTAAGAACATTACCAGCAATGGAAAGCAATTCTTTAGCTGAAATGGCTTGAGTGATCGGATATAAACCAGGACTCCTTACAGAACCATAGACTGGAACTGCGCTGTTAATTAATATCGGTATTAGCTCTGAATATCTCTGCAAAAATGGGGTGCATCGCGCGCTGCCCATTCCAGTAAAAATGGAATACTTTAGTCTTGTACTATTATAAAAATCATTGTTTCCAAAACTAAAAAGTAAATTAGCACAATTAGCCTGAGAGTATTGATCTGAGGTAGCTTGTAAATTTTTGAGACCATCCTCAGCGCTTAGTTTCAATGTATTTTGAGCATCTAGACCTTTCACAAAGGTATTATCAAGACTTTCATTAGAAGTCCCGCTAACTGCAATGCTACTTACAAGCTTTTTAACAGATTGAGAGTTGATATAAGAGATGTCAGTTTTTGAAAAAATATAGATTACATCACTAGGTTCGAGCATTAGTTGATCAAGACTTTTTTGCGACATCAAATCAAATTCTATAAAATCGCTAGAGCGAGTTTTACTGTTATATCTCTTCAGCAAAGCATATGGAGTATAGGTATTTTCTAAAAGATCACGTTCAATGCTAAGAAAATTCCCAAGAAATATATTTTTATCATACTGGAACTCTTTAGCAACCTTTAAAGCGCCAACAATATTAATAGAGTTAATTTTTTCGCTTTTAGTTAAATCAATTTCTATAATGTCTGAATGCTCCAGCATCATAGTGAAGTCGCCAGTGGTAAAAACTTCATACTGCCCAAAATTATTCTTTCGACTAACAGTAACTTTAGATCGATCAGCGTCTCTAGTAAAACCTTGAGCAAATTTAATCGCATGTTCAATTGTATCTCCAGGCTTAATTTCAAAAACATGAGGATTGTTTACTCCGCCATGAACTGAGATAGTCTTATCAACACTTCCAACAAATATCACATCTCCATTATTTAATCTAATATCTTTTGCAGTATTACCAAAAAGTAAAAAATCATATAAATCTAAAGTTTGGATAACTTGATTATTTCGCTTAATATCGATCGTCCGCAAAGAAGCGTTATCACTAAACCCTCCCCCGGCAACAACTGCATTAATAGGCTTAGAAACCGAGCTTATTTTGTAAGCTCCAGGGTTATCAATCATGCCTAGAGCAAAAATTTGAATAGCATTAATAGACATAAGACTTACAAATGCCTCAGAACCAATGAGCTTTAGTCTAGTTAAGTCATTGATTTGCTTTCTAGCATCCCCTAAAGTGAGACCAGCTAAAGATATAGAGCCAATGGCTGGAATAAAAACTTTACCCTCTCTATCAATCGCAATTTCTGCATTGACAGACTGCTTGCCCATTATGTTAACTTTTAAAATATCACCTGAAGTAAGCATATAGCTTTGGGGAACACCGCTAAAATCAGCTTGATTAAAGGATAAGGGGTAGGCTGAAAAAAGATCTATACCGAAGAGTTTCAGCTCATTTAATGCAGGATTAGGTTTTTTATCTTGATAGTTTTGATATTGCTCTAAAAGATAACAAGCAGACTCATCTTTTTCACAGAGTTCAAAAGCGAGTTCTAGTTTCTTTTCGCGAAGATCATCTCTGTATTGTTGCAATAATTCAATTTCATCTATTTTTTTAATTTGACGCACAGTATTCGCATAGTCATTTTGAGTCAAAGACTTATATTCAGATTCTGTCGAAGCATTCATTTCAACCAGACCAGTATCGTTAATATTAGCCCCAGCAGCTTTGATTGCGTCTAAAAATGCCATATCTTGAGCATAACTTGTAGATAAAAAAAGCAAGGAAAATAGAATCAGTGTTGCGGAGTGTCTATTGAATTTCATGAGCTTTCGAACCAGTGATGTATTTAAAAAAAATATTACGTTAAAAATATTACGTTAAAAAATATTATAAATGAATATGCCGGTTTTTGATATTGGCTAGGCTCTATCATGATATATGGATTGAGCGCGGTTGATTAAATTATAGAAGTTATGTAAAAATTTTTTAGATGCATAATTTTTTTGAAAGAACTGGGCAGCATTTTCTCCATAACTTGCCAATTTTTCCTCTTCAAGCTGAGAAATTTCTAGGCAAATAGCAGCTAGGGCGGTCGAATCCTCAGAAGCGCATACTAGGCCGCAATTTGCATCCTCAATAACACATGCCCCCTCTCCATCAATAGCTCCTAAAATAGGCTTTCCAGCAGCCAAATAGCTTTGAAGTTTATTAGGTATGGTAAGAGAAAAAATAGGGCTCTGTTTTAATGTAATGATTAGCGCTGAAGCAAAATCTAAGATAGCAGGCATATCAGATATAGGGAAACTGCCTAAAAATGTTATATTTATTAACTCTTGTTCTTCTGCGTAGGCTCTTAATTCATTGAGTTTGCTGCCACCTCCAATGAAAAGAAAATTTATTTTAGGATGGTTATCTTTAAGGATTCTTGCTGATTTAAGAATAGTGTCTATTGATTGCGCCTCACCAATATTGCCAGTAAAAATAATATTAAACTTACCTTGATGCTTTGCCAGCTCTGGAATTATGGATAAATTGTTCATTCTGTTGTAATTTTCAAAGATAGTATCAATAGTATTTGGGAGATAAGATAATTTTTGATGTGATATGTCGTAATCCTCATGAATCTTAGAAACAAACCCTTGGCTCTGACAGGCGATAATAGTTGTTTTTTGGTATATTTTGAGGACTATAGTAACTACTAAACTTCTAAACCACTTATGTATTTTAAACCCAGAAGCCTCGAAGCTTTCAGGCCATAAATCTTGAACCCACAAAATCACTGGAGTCTTTTTCCAGGCCCCAATGATTAAAGCGGGAATAGTCTTGAGAATAGGTGAATTAGCATAAACAAAAATTGCATCATACTTTTTTTTTCTCAACAAAAAAAAGGGCAGTATTGAGCCAGAAATTACAAAACTTAAATAATTTATTCCAAGCTTCACGCCTCTAAAGCGACCTGAGCCTCTAGGGAAAATAGGTAATCTATAAATATTATTACCTATATTGTCTTTGTAGATAATTTTAGAAAAAAAATGATGGCTAGTATAAAATTTTCCCTCAGGATAGTTGGGCTTGCCTGTTAAGACATCTATCTCAATATTTGAATCTGCAAGGAGCTTTGTAACAAAATTTATTGGTAAATTTTCTGGCTCATAATACTGAGATACTAACAATATTTTCATAGCAAGGCTTATATAGAAAAGTAATGTTTGTAATTTTCAGCACTGCCTGCAGTTGATTCGTAAAGCTCATCAATCATATCCTCATATGATGGGATATCTAAATCAAGCAGTCGCCTTGTGTCTAATAATGATTTATTGGAAAGCGGGCCATCGACCTTAGAGATCTTAAGCCCTCTTTGAAACCTATTCTCAAGCAGCATAAGAAGCTCATATTTAGAGATAGCCTTGGGGGAAGAGATGTTATAGATTCCCGAAATCTGACTATCTAAAAATTTTTTTACTATCTTTGCGAAAGCATATGAGGTTATTCCTGTCCAAAGAGACTTAGAGAATCCTTGTATTTCTCCATCTTGCAATAAAAACCAGTGAAGCAACTCTGTGCTCGATGCCTTTAGGTCTGGTCCAATTACAGAAGTTCTTAAAGTTAAATTAATATCATCATCAATCTCTCCAAGACCTTTAGTTTTCGAGTAATTAGATAGACCATCCTTTAAATCATATTCAGCATAGGGGCCAGTATCTCCTGAAAAAACACAATCTGTTGAAATTTGTATAAATTTTCCACCAATAGAGTTTATGAGGTCTTTTAGAAAATGAGGGATGTAGCTATTGAGGTAAATAGCTTGTCTAAAATCTTGATTAGATTGCTCAATTAAGACGCCAGTACAATTAATTATTGAATCAGGCTTTTCTCGTAATATAAAACTTTGCAGCCCGTCAAGATCAAAGAAGTCTAAAGGATACGAGTGTTGAAAAAATTTATTTTGGTTATGTTGTATTGATAAATCATAATGCTTGTCAGTCTTTAAATATCTATATAACTGATGGCCTATCATTCCAGATGCACCTAAAATTAGGACTTTATGGTTCAAAACTTTTTCCAGACTGTCCGGTTAATATAGTGAGTATAAGACATTATAGTTTTGAGAACCTTTGAGGAGATATCGATTGGTGCGTAATCAGGGATAGGAGCAGGAGGGTGATTTAAATGCTCATTTACCATCACATCAATGGATCTAATAATGTCTCCAGCATCCAGGCCACTCATAATAAAAGTTGCTACATCGCAGGCCTCAGGTCGCTCATGTGCTTGTCTGATTGTAATTGCCGGAACACTCAACATTGAAGCTTCTTCAGCAATTGTTCCACTATCAGAAATTACACAAAAAGCATTCATTTGCATGTTATTGTAATCATGAAATCCAAATGGTTTAGCGAATCTAATCAAAGAATTTTTCTTCCAGGAGTGAATATCTTCTAATTTTTTTCTAGTCCGCGGATGAGTGGAAACAATCACTGGATATGAATATGTCTCTGCTATTAGATTTAAAGAATTTAAGAGGTTTTGAAAATTTTCTTCATTGTCAACATTTTCCTCTCGGTGAATGCTTACAATAAAAAATTTACCTTTTTCTAGTTTTTCACGATCGAGAATGGTAGATGAAGTAATTCCGTCCATGTGAGCATTTAAAACCTCACGCATAGGTGAGCCAATTTTAATTACAGTCTCTGGCTTTATTCCTTCATCTAATAAGTATCTTCTTGCGTGCTCTGATAAGGGTAGGTTGATATCGCTAAGATGGTCAACAATCTTACGGTTGACTTCTTCAGGGACCCTCTGATCAAAACAGCGATTCCCGGCCTCCATATGAAAGATTGGGATTTTGTGTTTCTTTGCCGGAATTACACTAAGACAGCTATTTGTATCCCCATATAGCAAAATTGCGTCAGGCTTAACAGCCTGAAGAATTGGTTCAATCCCAGAGATTATTGCTCCTATTGTTGCTGAAGCAGTATCCTTTGCTGCATCAAGGAAAAAATTAGGCTTTCTAACCCCAAGTTGCTCAAAAAAAATCTCATTCAACTCATAATCAAAATTTTGGCCTGTATGAACCAAAGTATGATCAACATAGTGATCAAGCTTCTTAATAACCTCACTAAGCTTTATGATTTCAGGTCTTGTGCCGACAACCGTCATCACTTTAAATTTATTCATTATTTTCTCCCGTTAATATTTATGGTGTTCGCTAGAGTTAATAGACTTAGTGCCGCTACCATAAATAATTTCAGCATTTCTAACATCACATACAAAATCCTTGAAATCATTTGTTGTAAGATCCAAGGCAACGGAATCAAAATGAGCCCAGTCATTTGATCCAAATTTAACATGCTTCTCAATCATTTTTGCTCCAGCGGACACTGCAAGGCATGAGGCCAAAGAGCCAATATCATGACTAGAATAGCCTGGCACTATATTCTGGATTGTCTTGCTAAGTTCAGCATAGTGAGAAATAACTGCAATGTTACAGTCTTGAGGTGGTGTTGGGTACGCTGAATTACACTGTAATAAAAAAAGCCTTGAATTAGATGTAAAATTTTCAATGATAAATTTCTCATAATTTTTATCTGTCATGCCTGTAGAGATAATGACGTCATTTTTATAAGAACTGGAGACTGATTTAAGAAAAGATTTAAAATTTGAAATTGTTGATGGTAACTTGATGACTGGAACAGAAATTTCTTCTGTTAACTTAAAAGATGTCTCATCAAGGACGCTCAGAAACCATGGAATATTATGCTCATGACATATTTCATCTAATTTATAAAAATCTTCTTTTGAAAGCTCTAGTTGATTTCTATAATCTCTAAAAGTAGAGCCAAATGGTGATGAAAAGCTACTATTTAGTTGTTCTGCAGTATAAAAAGTATCAACGTTTCTTTTTTGCACCTTCACAAGATCTGCCCCGTCCATCTTTGCTTTTTTGACCATCGACTCTAAAGTATCGATATTTCCAAAATGATTCGTGGTAAATTCTGCGGTAATAATTACTTTGCCTGACGAGATGATTTCAGCATATCTATCTAAAAGATTTTTGCTTTTAGGTTTTGCTTGCAACTGATGATGGGTATGGTCTATTTCGTGAAGCTGGTTAAAGGACTGAGGGGCCATAGAGCTATATGCTTTTAAACCAATGTGAAGCAAAGTAAGTTGAGATTTTTGAAAAAAAGTAAGAAATTCTTTAAAGTAATTCTCTTGGGAAGTTATAAGAAAATTAGAAAAATCTTTTTGATGGCTTGATCGATCACTTATTAACTTGCTGTAGCCTGATTGTGGATCAAAATCAAATCCTAGCATAAAAATATTTTGCTCAGTTAATTTGTACTTTTGAATCATAGAGGCAACTTTTAATGCTGTGATAAATAGCGGCTCTTCTATAAGGAGCTCCTCTTGATCAAAACGATTAAATAGTAGGTCTTGAGAGAATTGAGTTTGAGGAGCGGAATTAGCAACATAAAATGGCTTATAGCTATTTTGAAATTCAGAAGTGGTTAAATAAAGATCAGATTGAAAGCCATAATCATTGATGCTTTCGTGCGCCCATTCACTTTTATAGATACTTAAATGGCCATTCAAGATTCTCTCTGAATCATTGAGATTTATCACAAACCCTTTTTCCCTAAGATGAGCTATGTGAATTGAATCTATAGAGGCCCCTTTACCAATAACAAAAATATTATCTGGTAATGCTGACGCTATACTTTCTATTTGGCTGGAGAAATTCTCCATTGTATTTTTTTCCATCTATCTTTACTTCCAAGTCATGCTCTAAAGCTAAATTAATTCCCGGCAATAGATCCCAGGCATTGACTCCCTTGATATTAGTAAAACTTCTATATGAGCCTTGAATCACATTGAACATATTATACATCGAGCAACCAATAATTCTGTATTCTTTGGACGTAGGCATGGATAATAAGCCTTCTTGAGATAAAGAAGAGGATAGGCCATCAATTCTTGAATGGAAGTAATCTATTCTCTCTCCCGAAGACAAGCTTAAGTTCAGTTGCGGCATGAATAAAAAAGATGCTTCATGCTTATTAAAACTATAAATAGAAAGTCCTAGCCCCCATTCAGGCAAGCCAGATGTAAAATTTTCAGTACCATCTATTGGGTCAAGTACCACAGTCAACTCAGAAGAAGAAAGGTCTACTCTTTCATTTTTTTTCTCCTCTGAAACAAAAATAAAATTAGAAAAATTTGCATGAAAATAATCTTCAATAATTTCTTGCAATAAGAAATCAGCTTTGGTCACAAAGCTACCGTCAGCTTTGAGCTCACGATCATTTCTTAATGATAGAATAATGTCTAACTTCTCTTGGATTTTCTGTTTGATGATTTCAAAATGAGCATTATATTGATTCATGATCTAATAAAGAGGCCTCCACCTATCTTCCAAGATTAAATTTTGAATATTCTCAAGATCTTTATAAGTATCAAGGCTAATCTGAGCATTGCGAAGCTGTGTTGTACTGATTCTTTCTCCATGATAAAGAATTCTTAAAAATTCATTAGGCTCCTCATTCTCTAACTTGCATTCTCCCCATTCAATAAAACGATTTAAAGAATAATTTTTATACCCCACTAAAAAAACAACTTTTTTAAAATTAGTTTGATTTGTAATAGCTGGGCTTGGAATGTCTTCTCTTGAGCAATACATCAGTTCATTATTTTTATTTATCACAGCTTTAAAAACATTTTTTTCATTCGAGAGTTGGAAATCAGTGATGCCAATAAAAAATTCATGCTCCGAGCTACTTAGCATGGATTGTGCCATTTTATCTATATGCTCTGGCTCAACTAAAACTTCATCGCCCTGAATATTGAGAACATTTTTATAATTATATTTTTTTGCAATTTCATAGATTCTCTCGCTTCCATTTATGTGGGAATGGGTCATTTCTACTTTTACATTATGCTGAGCTAGCGTGCTACGTATTTCTTCTGAGTCGGTGCATACAATGACATCAGATAAATATTTTGAAAATAATGCTCTTTTATAGGTGTGAAGAATTGCCGGTAACCCATCAATTGGGAGCAGTGCTTTGCCAGGCAATCTGCTGGATTCCAATCTCACAGGAATCAACCCTATTACTTTATCTTGCATGGAAAATGTTTTCTAAGAATTGAGATGGTGTTAAAACGCGAATCTTATCATCTAAACTTACTAAATACCTCTTTAAAGCTCTATATATCGACAGGGCTGAGTCGGGATCAAATGTTTCTTTTGGAGAGATAAAATCACGTACATAAGATTTTTCAGAGGCAAGAATATCCAAATTAAAGAATGCTGCTTCTAACAAAGGGAGTCCCATAGACTCTTGATTAGACGGAAAAATTAAAGCTTTGCTAGAGAGATATGCTCTTTTTTTAGAGGAGTTATTAAAAGTATAATTTGAAATATTTAAATTATGTAGTCTTTGCAAATTGGAGATTTGAGAATTGATATTCATAAAGGTTTCTTCTGGAAGGGTTAAGCATAATGAGGGTCTCAGGTTATCATTGGCGAGCATAACAAAAGCCTCAATAAGTTTTAAGTGATTCTTGTGAGGATCGCCACTCGCAACATATATAAAATCATAAATAATTTCAATATCATCACCATGCAATCCATCATCAGGTGGGCGCTCAAAGAATGGAGTCAGTGAGCAAGGCTTTGCCAGTATTTTCCTAGATAAAAAGAGCATTTCTGATGATTGAACAAATATTTCATCAATATTTTTAATGAAAAGTCTTAGCCAAAACCTTTCCACCATAATTCTCAGCCTAACCGTCCACTCAAACTCATAAAGATTAAATCTCGAGAGAAGTAAGATATTATGCAAGAATAATATCTTATTTGCATTAAGGCTAAAGATTGGTGGCAGGCTAGAAAAAAATAAAACAGTGGCATCTGATACAACATTTTTTTTGAGCCATAGTTCTGCACCAATTCTTGCAAATAAAGTTGGTTGAATAAATTTAAATTGAACTTTTTTATTACATTGCAACTTGTTTTTTGCCCGCATATCAACAATCACCAATGAATCTTCAGTAGTGTGCTCTATGAGTTGGTTAAGAAGTGTTAATCCTCCACCTGTATGAACATTCACAGCATAAATATAATTTTTAATCATTTAACTAATTTTTTTCGGTGAGGTTGTTGGTTACTAAAAAGCATATAGATTAAACCCAAGAAAATAAAAAATACTAAAGATCGATGAGCCATAAATGCTCCAAAAACAGCAAGAAATAAATAATTAATTCCAATGATCTGACTCCGGTCTTTTGTGAGATGTTTGAAGGAAGACAGTAAGCCAAAAAGCAATAGCGAGCTACCAATAATCCCTCCCTCATAAAAAAGACGTATGATATTGGCATGAGGATTAAGGACTTCACCCAGGGATAAATCACTGAGATCATAAAATATATTGTTGATAATTGAAGAAGTACCTATGCCGCTTCCAAAAATAATTCCATAAAAATTATAATCCAAGAGTTCCGCAAATCTTTGCCATATGGGATAAATATTTACCATTTGTCCTCCTAAAAATTGAGGCACTAAACCTTGCTGCAGATAAAAATACAATTGCTCAAATGCTTTTAAGTATAGTTCCATTCTGTTGGATGAGAAAATAATCTCATAAGCAATATACAAAAATATGGAGATAAGAAAGAAAGATTGTATATATCTTCGCAAGGGAAATGATAGTAAGTTCAGTCTCAGAAAGTAAGCAATGGATAAAGAGCTGATAAATACCAGTGCTAGAATTCCAGAAACCGAAACAGTGAGAATAAATGCCAGAGCAGAAAAGAGTAAAATGGACTTTGATATTTTAAAGAAAGGATCATATATTTTATTTAAAAATAATGTTGCTAGACCAAATACTATAAAAACTGCTGCATCCCTAGGTTCACCTGCAATGCTATGAAATCTAAAGCCAACCTCAACATCCCCTATATGTCTAGGTATAGATGGGAGACCCAAGCTAAGAAATATTAAATCTAGAAAACCTAAGAAAAGAAAGACTTTAAAAACGGTATTTAGAATATTAAGAACCTTAATCTTCGATTCAACTGTTCTAAAAAAATATGTAGGTAAAATTGCAAAATAAATAAAATAATATATTGAAATAACAATTTCCAAGACTGTTCTTATTGGCAGTAAATCATATGCAGATTCTCCATAAACACCAATAAAAATCCCAATGAATGTAAGAAAAATCATATATCCTGAGTAAATAAAATATCCTAATGAAATCTTAAGAGTATGATTTGATATCAGGACCCTAGATTTGAACACTAAAAATTTAAATACTAAGCCTAACAATACAACTACCTGTAGAATTCTTGATATATTGATGTTGAATCCAAAAGAATTCCGGCCAGCCAAGAGAAAAAATAATAAAGGCTCCAAAAGAATACTAAGCAAAAATAGATTCTCTAGAGTGATCTTTGATTTATTGAAAACCATGTTTTTTATTTAGCGGCCTTCTTTCCAGTAAGTTAAACGATTTTTAAACCGAAAAATAAACGCTGAAATACTTATATGCTCAAAAAAAACCTTAGAATTAAAATATTGAAAATCTTGCGCTCGAAATGATTCAATGACTAAGGTAGCAAAATGATTTTGAAGAGCTCTTTTTATCTCGCTTGAGGGCAAATATTTTTTTAAAATACTAATATTTTCTATAACTCCTAATAATTTCTGAGAATTACTCAGATTATTTTCATGAATTCTATAAGAACACATGGGAGAGTTTATTCCTACCACAGGATGATTCTTGCTCAAGGAAAGAAAAATTGAATAATCAGTACTGTGAAATAAATCACAAGGAACACCCCCTAATTTTATAAGTTTTTCTTTTGAAAATAAGACAGATGGAAATGGGATAAAATTTTCATGGATTAACAAAGAAAAAATTGATCCCTGTGATAAATCTTTAGAGCGGGGAATAATATTTTTTTGTTGGCCAACAGCGTCAATAATATACGCTTTAGAGTAAACAAATCCAAGGTCTGGATTAATGCGAAAATAATCTAGCTGTTGCTCTAGTTTTAATGGGCTCCAGAGGTCATCACAATCTAAAAATCCAACAAACTCACCATTAGCCATCCCAAGCGCTGCATTTCTTGCTGTCCCAAGATTCGCTTTCTTGTCACTGAAGAAGTATCTTACCTTGCTATCAAATGATAAAGCGATTTTTGCGCTTCGGTCTGTTGAGGCATTATCCCAAAAAATAATTTCCCAATTTTCGTATGTCTGGTCATAAATAGACTGCATTGCATCCAAAAGGTACTTTTCAGAGTTGTGGCAATTAATAATGACAGATACCAGCGGCTGAAATGGAGGATTATTCATTATTTTGATAATAAGCTATTGTTTTTTTTAATCCATTCTCTAGGGATGTGGTGGCTCGCCAATCTAGAAGAGAGTTTGCTTTTTTAATATCTGCAATCAGTTTCATGTTTTCTCCTTTTCGATAATCCAAGGCTCCGATATCGGGAGTGCCTAACCCTATGATTTTTTGGACTCTAATTACCATCTCTTTTATAGAGACGCCCTGCCCAGATCCAAGATTAATAATTTCACCATCCAAATTTTTTGCTGTCATTGTTTGAATGATTGCGTCAGCAATATCTTCAACATAACAAAAATCTCTTAGCTGCTCCCCTAGAGATACTGGAAATATTTGGTCACGCAAACAAGAATCAACGATGGATGGCAGAAATCTATTAAGTTTTTGACCAGGGCCATAAAATAGAAATAACCTCAAGACAACACCAGGAAAGTCTTCGTGATCGCTCAAATATTTTATAAATTGTGTGGCAAAATTTTTGCCCAATGAATAGGGAGAAAAAGATTGCGCCATGATCGATTCATTGGTGTGAATTGCATTTGATCCATATTCATCGCTTGATCCAATTTGAATAAATCTTTCAAGACAGGATCTATCTATGTGATTAATAACATTTTTTAACCCTAAAAAATGAGCGTCAAAAATAGAGTCTCCACCTTCAAAGTATAGAGAATGCTCTATGGAGCCTGACGTATTAATAATATGAGTAAAATCAGTAGGGAGATTTTTATTTATGTCATGCGCTAGAGTTAAATCAATAGTCAGTGATTGAAAGTCATCATTTTTTATATTTAATGATTTTCTTCCAACAATTATTACTTCGGCATTTAATTTTACCAATCTTTTGAGTATATGATTTCCTAAAAATCCATTTCCACCTAATAAAAGTACCTTTTGCATTACACTAAGTTTAAAGAATGAAACGCCATTTATTTTTTTTATGAGTCCATAATTCGTTCAAAAATCAACATCTCGCTTAGTGTCCATGCATTGCCAGAATCCATCATGGGCATATGCCATTAGTTGATTATCACTAGTAGCATTTATCAGTGGAGCTTGCTCAAGGACAGTAGAGTCGTCTTCAATGCAATTTAAAAATTCTTTTTTGAAAACAAAAAAACCACCATTAATCCTTCCAGAAAGATCTTTGGGTTTTTCTTCAAAAGAAATAACCGACCCGTCCTCAGTAGAATTTATCTCTCCAAATCTTGCAGTAGGTATCACAGAAGTCACGGTGGCAAGCTTATTATGGCTTTTATGAAATTCTAATGTTTTAGCAATATCAACATCAGATAGCCCATCCCCATAGGTCATAAAGAAATCTTGATCCTCGAGATAAGGGGTTAGTCTTTTCAGTCTTCCGCCTGTCATAGATTCACCACCAGTATTAACCAAGGTAATATTCCAATCAATTTTGGGTTTAGAGAAAAACTGGAGGTCACCAGTTCCGAGGTTGACCGAGAAATCAGAATTGAGAGTATGAAAATTAAGAAAATAATCTTTAATGACCTCTGACTTATAGCCCAAAGCAATAATAAAGTCTGTAAAACCAAAGCTAGCATAATGATTCATGATATGTATCAAAATTGGATGCTCCCCTATCCTAACCATTGGTTTGGGGATCAGATCTGTGTACTCAGAAAGTCTTGTACCAAAACCTCCAGCCAATATTACTACTTTCATTTTATGCTCCAGTTAAAATTAAATGCCTCAATGGGTTTGTTCACATGCTCATTCGGGTCATGAGGAATATCCGCAATGTTTAGTATAAGACTATCTTTATTGACTGCCTGAAATGCAAGCCATGTGTCTGGTTTAATGGTTAAACGCTTATTATCCTGACTATCAATTAAAATAACATCAAAATTTTCATAGCTCTCATCATAAATTACAAAACGAATACACCCAAAGATTACACATAAATTGAGTGTCATGAATTGATGCTTCTTCCAGCCCTTAACTAAATTTTTTTGAACACATGATAGGTAAGCCTCACCAAAACCAGCAAACCCATCGCTTGATTGTTTGATTAAATGATGGATATTGCCTTTTTCAGCATTAATAATTTTTTCTTTAGTAATTAAGTATTTGTCACTCATTCTGAGATCCAGTGTACTTTTTTTTCTTGTGCAAAATTAAAATATTCCTCAATTTGCCTTGAGGTTATAGAGCGCATGTCTTCATGTTTAGAATAAAATGCTTTATACCAATCGGCCGTATATCTAACCGTCTCTTGAAAATTTAATGATGGCTCCCATCCTATCTTGGACAGAGCTTTATCACAATTTAGCTTCAATAAACCAGCTTCATGGGCAACATTGGAATTATGTTTCTTATATTTTATATCTTCTAAGTGGACCGATAGCTCTCCCAGTAACTCCTGAACAGAATGATTTTGATTGGCGGGAGGCCCAAAATTAAAAGATTCACCATTTACTTCGCTATTTTTTATTAGAGAGGATCCTAGATGCAAATAACCGCCAATGGGCTCTAAAACATGTTGCCATGGCCTGGTAGAGAAAGGGTTACGCACTTCCACTTCCTTTGAGTGAGACCATGCTCGAATACAATCTGGAATAATTCTATTTTTTGCCCAGTCTCCTCCTCCAATTACATTCCCTGCCCTTGCGATTGCTAATTTTATATTAGGCATTGATTGAAGATAAGATTGGAAATAAGAATAGATAGCAAGTTCCGCCATCCCTTTGGAGGCACTATAAGGATCTTCTCCTCCAATAACGTCAGACTCTTTATAGCCCCAAACCCATTCATTATTCCTATAAACCTTATCACTAGTTATCATTATCAGAGTCATGTCATGCTCCGAAATTCGAGCAGCCTCTAAAATATTAACTGTGCCAACTGCATTGGCAAGAATAGTTTGCCTGGGATCTGCAAAGGAAGGTTGAACCAGTGCTTGGGCTGCAAGGTGAAAGATAAAATCAGGTTTAATTTCCTGAATACGATTATTCAACATTTCAAAATTTTCAATATTATTGAAATCAGTATGGCCTTTTTGAATTGGGCTAATAACTTCAAAGAGTGAGGGTGAGTCTAGAATGGTATCCGAAAAGCCATAAACTTCTGCCCCAAGCATCTCAAGCCATAGCGACAACCAACTGCCCTTAAAACCAGTATTACCAGTAATCAGGACTTTTTTGTTTGCATAAGTTAGTTTTAAATTTTTCATAATCGTAATATCAGTTCTCTCCAGCGCGGAAAGTGAGTGTTAAGAAACATTAAATTGAATGCTTTTTCTTCAATTTTATCATTGTTAGGTATGCTGGATGTAAAAAATAATTCAAGAATATCTCTTATTTCCCGATCAGAGAATGCAATATTGATGTTACTGCATTCTTCTAATGCACTCAGATTCGGGTAGCTCTCACCGAACCAAACAATACATCGATCATGCAAAAAATTAATGTCCAATGAAGATGATGAAGCTCCAGAGGAAATTAAAATTTCAAAATCGGTAACGAGATTTTTTAAATCTTGATTTGGTGGCAAGCAGTTTATTTCTTTGTTTACACTCATAAAATTTCTAGCGGACGGATGAGATTTAAAATAAATCTTTGGATTAACATTGAGTTGATTGACAGCCTTGATAGTATTGGAAATCATCTCCTTATTTACACTAGATAAGTAATCTCCAATAATAAGAATCTTGGCGTTATCTGGATTTAATGTTGTGGATTTTTTTAAAGTAGCATTCAAAAGATAATTATAGCGATGAGCTTCAAGCTCATATATTTTACTTGCATCGAAAGAGCGTAAGTAATTATTTTTCTGAGAGTTGCTTTGAACGGCAAAATGAGTCGGAAGAACTTGGTCTTGTATAGAAGGTAAAAACCCGGTTTTAGAGTCAAGCTTTTCAAAAGCGTGGCGCAAATCAAGCAATGAATATGTATTATTCACAACACCAATTATTTTATTTATAAATTTTTTTCTATAAAAGTAATTAATTGATTTTTCCCAGGCTTGATTCTCGCATATATACAAAGCTCCTAACGGAGTAATGCTTGAATCATCGGGTTTAAAATTTTTAAATAGCTCTTGGATTATAAAATGCTCAATAATCGATAGAGAGGCATACTTACCATGAGCAGACTCAAGAAAATCATCCTCTAAAATTGTTAAAAAGGAGAATTTGTTCTTCCTAAAAAAAAAATTTCGCAGTCTAGGGTAGAATAGTTTTACAGCATAAATCGCCTTCAAGTAACTAGCAATGCTCCTGCTTACTACTCTTAAATTCAGGTATGTATCAATCAATATAAATTGATGATTGGTAGATCCCAGAGTTGAGTCATAGAGAGTATTAACTTTAGAAGGTGAAAAATTTGAGGTGTTATTCGTATACCAGTTAAAGTAAACAGCACCTTGATCCTCTTTTAAAAAAGCTTCAGTAGGCGGCCAAAAATTGCTAGATAATATATTTTTTTCTATTAAATCATGTTCAAAATTACTCACATAAGAAAAAAAACATAGCCTAGCATCATTATTTTCAAGAATTCTAGTGGGGGGCTTTACAAACAGCAATGCTCTTCTCAACCAAATAAACTTTAAAAGAGTGAAAAAACCTTGCAACGGAATAAGTATAATATTTAGAATCTTCTTTAAAAAATAAAAGTTTTTATAAAAAAGGAATGAAAATTGATTATTTAGAACCTCTATATTATTTGCTTTCATCAGCTTTATAAGATGAAACTGCAATGCTTTATCATGCAGCGCAACTTTAACAGAATGAAGATTGTTGTCCTGCAAATAAGATAAGATTACATGTGCTTTTACGTAATTAAATAAATTAGGATTTTTTAATATGCTTTTTTCAAAAATGCTATTAGTCCAAAGGATATTAAATCCTGAATGTAATTGAAATTTATTTGATAATCTTGGGTCCTTGAAAAGCGCATCATAAAAATTACCAGTTTCCTCAAGATATAAAGAGCGAACTTTAGACTCATACTTGCTTATTAAAGAAGGAAGGAAGATTTTAATATTGCTTGAAGGTATACAAAGATTAATAGACCCAGCTAAAGTTTCATTAATGTATATCTGGGGCTCTTTAAGAGATTGCATATACAAAAATTTTTCTTAATTAATAAAATTACTTAATAAGCCGAATACCACCCAAAGTAGTCACATCAAAGTAGTATGTGATCAGGGAAAGAAATAAGCCTACGAATAGCCCTATGGTAAAAAAGAATATGCATATATATGCTCTTAAGGGCGAAGATTTATTTTCTGGCATAATTGGGCCATCAATGACCCTATACACAAATTCTTCATCATCAGCCATCATGATAGTCTTAAGTTGTAACTGCATCAATTCAGCAATAAAGTTTCTAGTATCGGAGCTATCCTCCGTTTGAAGTTTTTCTTTTAAGTTCTGATAAATCTTCGTTGCTCTATTTATTTCATAAGATTTAATGTATTCATTGATATGCTTGACGACAATTCCTAATATCCTTGTGGCCTCATAGGGTGATAGATGAGAAAAAGACATTTCAACTAAATTACTATCGTCATCAAAATCATACTGCAATGCGCCCATAAAAATACTCGCCCTTTCCATGGGAGAGAATAAATTTAAAATATCTAATTGGCTTACTTCATCGCCATTCAAATAGTCACTTGTATAAAATTGTAGTTTGTTATTTTTATTATCCCATTCTCTTGCTAGAAGAACTGTCTCTGCTAAGTTATTTTTAGCTAATAAGTCATCAATAAATTTTTGGGAAGCAATTAATTCCTCGGCTATCAATAATCTTTGAGATCTAGAAGATTTTTTACCACCCAAGATGCTTGAGAGCCCATTAATTGACTGAGAGCTAATTGAAAGTTCTTCCTGGGGCATAAGCTTTACAGAAGAATTATAAATATTGTTAAGAGATAGAGAGTAGGCAATGCCAGCCAAAGAAAAGATAGCTAGCGAAAATAAGAGTATCCTAGATCTTAATTTAATAATCTCCCAAAGATCAGAAAGATTCAAATCCTGATCAAAAATTGAATTTTGTTTTTGGTTAATATCCACTTCGTGATTATAAGTGAAGTCAAAGAGTTATCATAGGGAGCGCAATCAATGCATCTTGCTAAACGCTTATAGCAGAGTCTCTATGCCAGAAATATCTCCACGGAAAAATTGATTGGGATGGCGAATTTCATCTAATTTCTTTACATCTTTTATGCTTTCTAGGGCCTGCAAGAATTCGACTTGGTTGGTAACATAATAATAGATTGGAGTGTGAGAAGATACTTGATTGAACTCAATATAATTATTTTGATTGCTTGGGATTGTTTTGTATTGATTCTTGATGCCCCCAAGATGATTATATTTGTTCTGAAAATCAATAATAATAACCTGTTTTCCAAGCATAATCGCCTCTTCAATGCATGTTGAGGAATAGCTGATCAAACAATCAGAACTGGAAATAGCGCTTAAAAAACTTCCCTTATTTGATACGTTGCAGTTACTGTAATTAATAAATTTTTCTTTAATGTTACTAGAATGGAGATGCTTGGTATCTCTATGTCTAATAGTTAGAAAACTCTCGTCATCTGAACTAAGTGACTCAAGAGTTAACTCAAGGTTTTTAAAATACTCATCGTAAGTTTCGTAAATAATTGGCCTAAACCCAATCCCAAATTTAGGAGTAGAGGCATATAAAAAATTGATGGTATTAACCTTGCTAGGATTTATCGTTGCCCCGCTTTGTTCTGTAGTTGGGCTAAGGTGTTGACACTTAATTATAGGCCCAGAATAAATTAACTTTTCAAGAGATAGCTTGTGCTGGTGAATGAATTCTTCTTCAAAAACTGATTGAATTAATGTGTATTCAAAGCCGCTATCTAGCAATGATTTTGAGTGCTGTCGCCACAATTGGTTAGCATCATCATTATTGGTATAAATATGAGATCCATGGGAAAGAAAAATTGTTTTTATGCCCATGGATCTGCCTAACTCGCCTATCGCAGAGGCAATTCCATGCCCCTGTTGAGAAAAAATCATTTTTGGCACTTCTGAGCCAAAGAAGAACATTAAATCTTTGATCATGCTCGATAGCTGAGCAATACTATCATCCCTGGAGGCAGTGATTTGGCCTTGCATGATATGCATTAAATCTATCTCGTTCCAAATATAACTTAAATTAAAATCAGCGGCATGAAATTTGGAATGGCTTATTGAATTCCATGACAAGCACCTCACCGGAATAAATAGACAATGTCTTTTAAGAGAAAAAAGATAACTTAATTTTTTAATAATTTGACTTGCTGAGGTTTGCAGATAAACAGGATATACGCCATGAATATCATAAAGAAAAGGTTCTAGATTAGAAGAATTATATGAGTCATCATTCACTATAAAGAAACTCTTAGCGCCCATCAGAAATAATTTAACTCTAAAAGTCACCATTGATAAATAAAATAAAGTTTTTTCGATCAGCGCCAAAAGAAAATTTTTATATGCAACTAATTTAAATAAAGGATTTAATTGCTTCTTACTTTTCTTGCAATTGAATTTAATATTATTTATCTCACAATATGCTGACAAGCCATCAATAATGATGCTCCCAAAGGAACCAAAAGAATCAGCAGAGTCAATTGTTACCTGTGTAATATTATTTTTTTCGGCAACCTTGGCCAAAAGAGTAAGACAGTACAAAACATGATAAATCATAAATTGAGATTCAAAAATAAAAGTTTTTCTGTATGCTTGCTCCACACCGAAATCATCTTTATAAGATGGAATACTCTCTAATAATTCAATAAGTTGTTGCGAATGTTGGGCAATATTTTGATGTTCAAAAGGACCAATATACTCTGTGGTATCCACCAAATTCAATTCTTTAAATTTTCTCTTAAGCAGGAGAGATGGCTCAAAGGAAAGAAAATGGCTGTGTTGATTGTGTTGTTCTGGAGAAATACTTTTAGAAAAGACTAATAAAGAATTGGTCATTGATCTAATTTGGAAAAATACCTTCCCTGAATATCAAGTTCCGATTCCAACATGCTTAATATTATATTTTTTAAGATCTTTTTGATTGTAGATATTTCTTCCATCAAAAATAATACTATCTTTTAAGGAAGATAAAATTGCAAAATCTGGCTGCCAAAATTCTTTCCATTCAGTACACAGCAATAAGGCATGCGATGAACTGATGGCTTCATATTTAGATTGAAGAAATTGGACATTCTTATATTGTTTTAATTCATCTAAATCTTCTATGCTCACCATCGGATCATATAAGTATAATGTTTTCATATCTTTGGCTAACTTATGAACAAGTTTAACTCCAACAGACTCTCGCAAATCATCTGTATTTGGTTTAAATGACAAGCCCCAAATTGTCATGCTCTTATTTTTCATGCCTTCCTTAAAATGAAGTTGAATTTTTTTATAAAAATACTCAAGTTGAGATTGATTTGCAATATCAATTGAAGCTATTAAATTAGATTGAACTTTATTATGAGCAAAAATGCTGATAAGGGATTGAACATCTTTTGGGAAACATGAGCCCCCATAGCCGAGGCCTGCATATAGAAAATTACTACCTATTCTTGAATCAGATCCAATGCCAGATCGAACCTCATGAATGTTTGCATCTGACAAATCACATAAACGTGATAACTCATTCATAAACGTTACTCGCATAGCTAGCATTGAATTAGCAGCATACTTTGTTAGCTCAGCTGATTCTGGTGACATGAAAACTAGCCTGTCTTTTTGCCAGTTATATGGTTCGTATAATTTCTTTGCTATTTTTTTTGCATTTGCGGATTTTGTGCCTACAATTATTCGATCAGGTTTTTTAAAATCATTGACTGCGTCACCCTCTTTTAAAAACTCTGGATTGGAAACAATTTCAATTTTAAAATTATCTTTTTGATTCAATGAGTGAAATGATTGTCTTAAACCTTTGTTAGTGCCCATGGGAACAGTTGATTTAACAAATATTATTGAATTGTTAGAAATATTTTTTTTCAAACTACTTACAACGCTATTAAGTGCTGTCATATCAGTTTTTCCTGAGCCATCATCCGGAGTTCCAACACAAATAAAAATAATATTATTTTTTGTGATCTCCCGATAGGAGGTCGTAAACTTAAGTTTTTTTGCCGCAATAGAGCTTGCAATTATTTCTTTTAATTGTGGCTCATAAAAAGGGACTTCGCCTAATTTTAGCGCTTTGATTCTTTGTACATCTATATCCATGCATGTCACTGAAAATCCCGCATCTGCAAAACATGCACCTGTTACCAAGCCAACATATCCAGTGCCAATAATTGAAATCTTCATTGTTTGTAATAAATAATTTAATATATTTTAAAATTAAAGATGAATTATACAGTAAATTTATTTGTGCATAGATTCTAGCTATTACGCCTAAGTTACTTTAATCCTGCTGATCAGTATTTTTGTGATATCTTCCGCTGGAGAGGCTGAAGCATTATTTAACTTATAGTAAGTTTGATTATCTTGCCCAGATTCTAAAGATTTATTGATGGCTTCTTCTAAAGAATCAATATTCTTAAAACTAAAGAAATTGTCTAAAGATAGCAATGCTATATCATCACAGTACCCGCATGGATCGAATGTAAGATATGGAAGGCCAATGGCATGAGAGGCAAATGCAAGACTTTGTGATCCGCATGTCAGGACTATATCCCCTTTATTTTCTGGATTAAAGTTGCCTCTTTCATGCTCTATAATAAGTCTATTTCTCTGATACATGCTATCAAATAAGTGCTGGTGCTTTAAAATATCATAGTCAGGATTTTTAGGCTTAAAAATTAAGCCTAAATTAGGATTAGATTCCAATATTTCAAATAGCTTTTTTCGCAATATCTCTTGATCTGAATTGCTAATGGGTAAATTGGGGCCAGCTAAATTTTCCATGTATACAATCCATTTAATGTTAGATTTTTGATCTCGTTGTTGAAAAGCTTCTTTATAAGGCTTTAAGTTAACTGGATAGGTAATTGGTATAAACTCTTTAACTAACGCCCCTGATTCTTCAAAAAGATTATGTTGTTTATCAGCCCAGGTAAAAAAAATATCATTACGAAAAATATTGAAATCAATATCAGTAATGGGTGGCATGCTCCATGATAAACCAGCAGTGAGAATAGATTGTTTTTTTGCAGCTAATACCGACCCAAGAACAAAATAATCATCACCCTCAATATTAGTCCACAAAATTTTGACTTGATACAGCTGAAAGTAATAATCACAAACAGTTGAGAAAAAATTTGATCTTGTTAAATCTGCGGCCAATGAGAGGCTTCCCCCCAATGGAAATATAAGAAATAAGTTAAATGCTGACAATAAACACTTGCTCAATACTTTTAATTTTAGATTAATTGGTAGCGCGAAATAGAGATCATTGCCCTGATAGCAGCGCAATTTTGTATTATCAGCAAAAGATTGCATGACCTTTAACTGCTTTGAACCTACCGCACAAAGAGTTATGTCATTGCCTAGCTCTAGGAAACTAGAAGCGAATGGAAGATCATTGAAATAATTAGATTTTGGGTTAGAAACAAGACCAAAAAGATGGTTTGTATTCTCAGACTTTGGTGCTCTAAATGTATTTAATTTCAGGCAAAAATATAAAAATGAGTAAGTCGATGATAAGTGAGCTTTTAAAAAATTTTTAATTTTATGAAACTGATTCTCATAATAATACTTATCAAATATCTCATAATCTGGTCTGCACGATCCATACCCAATAAGAAGACTGTTGTAAGTTTTAATATCTATTTTTTTTTCATAACCAAGATGCTCTACTATTTTTGCTGATTTGCTGTCATGTAAAAATAAAATAGAGACATTAAGGTAACTTGCTAGGTAAATAAGATCAAGAGCCGTTATTAAAGGCATTGATAAATGATGTGAAAGCTTTTTAATTAAAATATCTTCTGAGTTAGGAAAAAATTTCTTAAATAAAATAAAGTTTTTTTGATGAAGGTTGCGATCTTTTTCAATCTGAAGATTAAATCTTGTAACTGACTCATGATTCTCTCTATATGAAAATAAATTATCTATATCTTGAGGCAATAAATCACACTGAATAGATAGAGCCTTAAGAAAGAGAGTGGAGAATTTAGATTGTTTATTTTTTTGTAAAGAAACTATTTGAAACTGTGTTTTATACAGAGATATGCATCTAAGTATTGAGAAAAAATTCAGGTCATCTAGTAATACTTTTACCATCTTTAATTAGCAAATTATTTACTGTATCGCTCAAACCACTCAAAAAAATACCTCATGCCATCATGGATATTAGTCTTAGGATTAAAATTTAAATATTGTTGAGATTTTGTGATGTCTGCAAAAGTTTTTAGCACTTCAGTGGAAGCTGACTGATGATTAATAATAGCTTTTTTTTGAAAATGCTCTTCTATAATTTGTATTAGGTGAAGTAGCTCAACGGGATCTCTATTTCCAAGATTAAAAACTTCAAATGAGTGCGCATTCATTTCCATTAAATGAGCCATCGCTCCCTTGATTCCATCTATAATGTCTGAGATGTATGTCATATCTCTAGACATCTTACCTTCATTAAAAAGGGTAATTTCTTGCCCTGCATGGATTTTTTTTGAAAAACTATAGTAAGCCATGTCTGGTCTTCCGTATGGGCCATAAACAGTAAAGAATCTCAAGCCTATGAGCTTAGATGGAAAATTATTTGCATGATTAAATGCAAAAAGTTCATTTGTTTTTTTTGAAGCTGCATAAAGAGACAGGGGTGAGTCTGTACAATTTGATTCTTGAAAGGGGATTTCACGTGAATCTCCGTAAACTGAACTGCTTGAAGCAAAAATTATATTATAAATATTAAGCTCCTTACATGCCTCAAGAATATTATGAAACCCGATAATATTTGACTCAATATATGCATTTGGATTAAGTAGTGCGTAACGAACTCCAGCTTGAGCTGCTAAATTAATAATAATATCTGGTTTAAATTCTTCAAGTGAGTTTTTTAAAAATTGAAAATCAGTTAGCTCCCCTTTAAAGAAAGTATATCTATCATAGGTTTTTAACATTGAATCTCTATAGACTTTCAGTGAAATATCATAATAATCATTATGATTATCAAGCCCAGCAACAGTAAAGCCGCTATGAAGGAGATCTCGAGCTAGCGCATTTCCAATAAAACCAGACGAGCCGGTAATAAAAATTCTTTCCCTAGTTATCAATTTTTACTCCTTCAATGAATGCTGAACCAAATTCTTTTTAATAGTAATTACAATGATACACATGTTTTTTCAAAGGCAAGAGTCGATGGAGGCTGAAGCCGGAATCGAACCGGCGTAAACGGCTTTGCAGGCCGCTGCATAACCACTCTGCCATCCAGCCAATCAAACCACATTTTATATGAGATAAAAGTTAAATGTTAAAAAATCCTATTAAAGATTTAGAAATCTTTTAATGATGTCTAATCCACGAGGGCCGCTTTTCTCTGGGTGAAACTGACATCCAATGATATTGTTCCGTTGAACAGCTGCAGTAATAGCTGAGTCTCCATGAGGATAGGTAGCAATTATATGATCTGCTTGAAGAGGGGTAAAATGATACGAGTGGACAAGATATAATGGAGCTGCTTGATGGGAAGAGAGAATAGAATTTTCTGGAATCGATTGGGAGAGATTAATATTTTTCCAGCCAATTACTGGAACTTTTCTTAAGCTCCCATCTTTATTAGCTTCTCCAATATGGGTAACCTTTCCAGCGATTAAATCTAAGCCTTTATGCACTCCAAATTCTTTGCTTTCTGAAGCAAATAGCTGCATACCCAAGCATATTCCCAGTAATGGGCGTTCACTAAATGCAAAATTTTTGATCGCGTCAGCTAAATTTCTGACCTCTATTTCATGAATCGCATTCTTAAATGCTCCAACACCAGGAAGAACTAAGAAGTCACTAGCCTCAATTTCTGAGGCTGACGATGTCACTACAATTTTATTTTTTCCTTCATTGCAGAATTCCAATGCCTGATTGACGCTAAATAGGTTGCCCAACCCATAATCTACAATTGAAATTTTTTTCATGTATTTCTTACTGTGATATTAAAATTATTGGCAATGTCGCGAAGTTCCGAGAATTTTGTTCCACGCATATGCAGAGTATCAGCAAATGCAAGAGCGTCCGCGCCTGCTTCGACCGCAAGTTTTAAGTGGTTGGCTTCTCCATATCCCCCGCTAGCAATTACTGGAATTTTAACAGCATCTGATACTGCTCGAATAAGCTGATTATCATAGCCTCGTTTAGTACCCTCTTGATCTATCGAAGTGATTAAAATTTCACCAGCCCCTAAATCTTCTGCCTCCTTTGCCCATTTGATAACGTCTTTGCCAGAGCTCTCTCTTGCACAATCAGTGTAAGCTTCCCAGGTATCAATAGATTTTCTTTTTGCATCGATTGAAAGAACCATGCACTGAGATCCATATTTTTGAGCAACCTCAGAAATTAGCTCAGGTCTTAAAATGCAAGCTGTATTGATTGCAATTTTATCAGCTCCTGCTCTGAGCAACCTTGCAGCATCATTAAGAGACCGGATGCCACCCCCAACAGTAATGGGAATAAAAACATTTTTAGCTGTAGCCTGAACAATTTCAGATAGGTTACTTCGGCCATATAAGCTTGCAACAAGATCAATGTAAATTAATTCATCTGCGCCATCTTCATAGTATTGAAGTGCGAAAGTTGCTGGATCACCCACGACCCTTAATCCTTCTAAGTGAACAGCCTTAATTAAATTAGGTCCTTTAACGTCAAGTCTCGCTATTAGCCTTGCTGATTTATTATGCGAGGTTAAACTGTCCAAGGTGTTTTTCTAAGCGCCCAACAACCATCTTCAATTCTCCATAAATGTGGAGATCTAAAGTTATCACATATCTCTAAAAATTCATCTTGAGTCATATTTATATATTCAAGAAACTCTTTTTCATATCGCGCTGGATACTCTCCCTCATATCTCTGCATAAGTGCAATGGCTTCATCTTTATCAATATGATGGTTTCTTATTTCTTGAGAAGAATCCATCATAGCTCTTCCAACACCAAATTTTATCCATCTAGTGAAATAGAAGAACCCGTCTGTTTTATCGTCAAGGCTGTTATATTTTGAATAAGTACCTTCTGTTCTAACTGGATTTGCTTCAAATCCAGTATTTTCTACAGCATAGTAATAAGCATCTTGCGGAACCCATTTTTTATAGTACCCAAGGTATCTAAAAGATATGCCTTTTTCATGAAGCAGATTGGGATCTGCAGGCAAATAGCTTTGTAAATCAGCCATTGATATACCATCTTGAAGGTATTGACCAATTGCCTTACCTCCCAAAAAAACATCGCGGATATCATTTTTCCCTAAGTAATCAAGTGAATAGCCCTCGCTCTCTAGATTATCCTTGTCACTTCCAAAACCCGAAGTGTTGTGCGAAATTTGCTCACCATACTCTCCTGGCATTTCTCCATAAAAAATTAAGGGGATATTAAATTTTGCAGCCATCTTAGCAACAAATGTTTTTTGCCCTAAAATAAAAGGTTGAAATGGATGCAAGAGATTCTTGGTAGCATTCCGAGTTAGCAACCTATGAATTTTTCCATTAGGGGTGAATAAGTAATTATCGAATCCTCCTATGTGCAGCCAATCCTGGAAATTCTTCCAACCAATGTCAGTGTATAGATGAGGTGACCATGTAACGGTCAATGGATTCATTTTATACTTATATTTTAGGAGATGTGACTGCATGGCGCTATCCTTTCCCCCACTTCCTCCGACTATACAGTCATAAGAACCATCATGCTTTCTAAATTTCTCGCAGAGATCTATCAACTCCTCTTCTCTTTCCTCCCAATTAACCTCAACAGACTCTCTAATCTTGTGAAACTGACACGCATGACAAATACCCTGCTCATTAAAGCTCATGGTTACTTTCGTTGACTCTTTGTTATGCTCATATTCATTGCTAGACATTGGTTGCTGATTTGAGATATTACAAATAGAACAGAATTTTATTTCTCTAGGTAACCCATACTTCACCTCCAACTGATCATCGGGCAAAGTAAATTTTGAGGTATCAAATTTGTTTGAGGGTTTTAAGATCATTGTATTATTAGTTTCTAATTAACGAGTTTTTTTTCTGCAGAAAGAAAATCTTCTAGAGTATCAATATCATAAGATTTATCTTGATCCATTATATAGCCAAAAGTTCTATGAGAAATAAAATTTTTATTTTCTTTTAGCCAATCTATCTTGGCAATATATATAGCTCCATTCAGCTCATAATAATCAGGCAATTCTTGTCTTCTGCTATATTTTGATGCATCTGGCAAAATCTTTGAAATCAACGAATCGGAGTCAATTCTATACATTAAATGAGGACTTGAACGACTCAAGGACAAAGACACACAACTTGGAGCATGAACACTCTGCATTTGCAGGAATGCTTCATCGATATGATGAGCTGTTCGCAATGGAGAGGTTGGCTGAAGCAATATTAAATATTTAAAATCATCTACAAAGTCCAAGGCATGCTCAATAACGTCCATAGTTGAGGCTTGGTCAGTAGATAGATGCTGGGGCCTTAAAAAAGGAGCATCCGCTCCATGCATCTCTGACAGTTTTTGAATATCTGGTGAATCTGTAGAAACCAACACAGTATCAATATTGGTAGAATTTAAAGCTGCTTCAATGGACCACACAATAAGTTCTTTTCCTCCGAATAATTTTGTATTTTTACCTGGCAATCCCTTAGAGCCGGACCTTGCAGGAATTATTGCAAGAGTTTTAGTAGATTTTATCATGCCGAAGTATCGCCTTGATTGGCATCCGAAAAATCTTTTGGACTTCCAACATCTGCCCATGTTTCATGAATAGGATATGCGACAATTTTATTTTTATTTTCTTTTAATTTCATGAAAAAGTCTGGCATATTATAGAATGTATTTAACTCTAGATACTTTAATGCAGAGGGGTTAATCACATATATGCCTGCATTCACGTAGGAAATTTGAATAGGTTTTTCTTCAAAGGATGAGATATTTAAACCATCAGTATTAACAACTCCATATGGATTTTGTAATTCATATTTTTTTATTGCCATTGTTGCATCAGAGCTATTTGCAAGGTGAAAGTCTAATAAGTGTGCATAGTTTACATCTGTAATAATATCGCCATTGGTTACTAGGAATGGGAGGTTTGGAAGTGGATTAAGAAGCGAAAGGCAGCCTGCAGTTCCTAACGGCTCATCTTCTGCAATATACTCAATAGAAGCATTAAATTTAGACCCATCGCCAAAATATTGAGTGATGGATTCTGCTAAGTAATGAACTGATATTATAAAACTATTAAACCCTTGTGCTTTAGCATTCAAAATTATGTGCTCTAGTATAGGTTTTCCGTTCACCTGTAACATTGGTTTTGGGAGATTCTCTGTTAAAGGCATCATTCTTTTACCAAACCCTCCTGCCATTATCAAAATTGTATTTTCTCTTTCTTGGATTTTTACTATTTCATCCCAAAGATAAAGGCCAACTAGGCAATTATCTTGATTCACTACGGGTAGTTGCTTAATATCCTTTTCCTCCATGATTCTTCTGGCATCTGCCTCATCTTGATCAACTAAAATTGAAATAGGTGATTGCTGCATCACTTCAGAAGCTTGACTATCTGTAGTGCAGCCACTTATGAGACCTCTTCTTATATCTCCATCTGTAATTGAACCAACTAAACATTTGTTTTCATCAACAATTAAACAAATTTGAAATTGATTTTCATTAATAATTTGGATGACCTCTAGGACTGTATTAGTTGCTTTTAAACAAAAGTTTTCGCCAGTAATAATTTTATCTTTCATACTGTGAGCCAAGATTACCTTTTAGATCATAAAATTTCTTTTGCAAGAGTGAATTTAAAGGAATGGTACTGATTTTATTATGGATTTTTAAGGTAGCGCCTGGAGCACCATAGGGATTTTTTGAAAGAGAAAGTTTTGCTTGAAAACTTTTGCTGTAAAGTTTTTTTATAGCTTTCAAAATACTATTTTTATCGAAATCACAATCAATTATGCTTGCGGCTTTTAACCTTCCTTCTTGTCTATTTCCAAGATTAATCGTACCTTTTTTAAAGCTTGG
>Ga0114998_10000364_pt1 | contig 32854 bp, 34 predicted proteins | sample ArcticOcean_MG_C_5_FD_87044 | JGI IMG/M metagenome (GOLD analysis project Ga0114998, IMG submission 87044) | Marine microbial communities from western Arctic Ocean - ArcticOcean_MG_CB4_138 | ecosystem: Environmental > Aquatic > Marine > Oceanic | place: Arctic Ocean: Canada Basin | collected... | reverse complement strand
AATTAAATTAACACGCACACAGTTTGTGGTTTTATACCTCCGGTCCTTAAATGGAAATTACTGTGGTGGCTTAACCGGGAATAAATATGAAAATACCAAGTCTAACTATCCAACAATTACTAGAAGCAGGTGTCCACTTAGGACACAAGACATTAAGATGGAATCCAAAAATGAAACCATATATTTTTGGTAAACGAGATTCAATTCACATTATTGATTTAACCCAAACATTGGAATTAACAAATGTAGCTTTAGAAAAAGTTTATAATACAATTGCCAATAACGGAAAAATTCTTTTTGTATCTACTAAAAAACAAGCATCAGAGGCTATTGCTGAGGTTGCAAAAGAAACTGGTCAGTATTTTGTAAATTACAGATGGTTAGGTGGAATGTTAACTAACTGGGGAACAATTTCTGGATCAATTAAAAAGATGAAAAAATATGAAGCTGACCTTGTAGCTGAAAATAGAGGCTTTACAAAAAAAGAACTACTGAAGATGAGCGTTAAGAAAGATAAATTAGAAAAATCTTTAGGAGGCATTGCTGAAATGAAAAAAGTTCCTGATTTAGTTTTTATTATAGATACAAATTATGAGGCTTTAGCTATCGCAGAAGCATCTAAATTAGGTATTCCAATTTGTGCTATATTAGATAGTAACTCAAACCCTGATGGTATTGATTTCCCAATTCCAGGCAATGATGACGCTAGAAGAGCAATTGATCTTTATTGCAATCTAATAAAAGAAACTATTGAAAATGCAAAAAAAGCAGCCCCATCGAAAACTGAAGAAAAACCTGATATAGTCGATATTAAAGTTAAATCTAAAGAAAAATCTACTAAAACAGTTCAAGAATTAGATAGAGAAAAATTAGATGCTAAGTTTTCAAAAAAAGAAAAAGAAAAGTTAAACTAATATGAGTGATATAGAAAAAGTTAAACAATTAAGAGAAGCAACGGGCGCTGGTTTTAAAGATTGCAATTTAGCAGTTAAAGAATCAGGTGGTGATTTAGACAAAGCAGTAGAAATTTTAAGAGTTAAAGGGATTTCCAAAGCTTCTAAAAAAATGTCCAGAGATGCAAAAGAAGGTGTAATTGCAACTTCTGGAAACGAAAATAAGATTTCTGTTTTAGAGCTCAATTGCGAGACTGACTTTGTTGCAAAAAATGACGATTTTGTTTTATTTGCAAAAGAACTAAGTGATTTAAATGATAAAAATAATTCTGATTTGGATAAATTAAATAAATCAAATATGTCTAATGGCAAATCAGTAGAAGATAGCCTTGTTTCATTGATAGCTAAAATGGGTGAAAAAATAACAGTGGGCAAAGCAAAAACATTTAATCAGTCAGGAACAAAAAATTTTAACTATTTACACACTGTGGTTATAGATAATTTATCAAAATTATCCGTTATAGCATCCCTTGAAACTGCCGATGATAGTGAAGCAGTTAAGATATTTGGTAAACAACTTTCAATGCATATTGCTGCATCTAACCCATTAGCTTTAAGCTCTGATTTGATTAACAAAGATCTTCTTCAAAAAGAACAGGATCTCGTTACAGAAGAATTAAAAAACTCTGGAAAACCAGATGAGATAGCACAAAAAATTAGTTTAGGTAAAATGAATAAGTTTAAAGATGACAATGCACTATTAACTCAAGCGTGGGTTATGGAGCCTAAAAAAAAAGTGCAAGATGTTTTAAATGATCTTAATATTCCTGATTTAAAGATTAATGATTTCTATAGAATTAAAATAGGTGAATAAATGTTTGATGATAAAACATACAGCCAGAAGATGGATAAGACCATTGAGGTTTTTTCAAAAGAATTAACATCACTAAGAACTGGTAGAGCTAATGCAGCAATGCTTGATCTAGTCAAGGTTGACGTTTATGGACAGGCTATGCCGTTGAGTCAAGTATCTAGCATAACTACGCCAGACGCACGGACAATTAATATTCAAGTCTGGGATCTTAATAATGTCCCTTTAGTTGATTCAGCTATTAAAAAATCTGAGCTTGGTTTAAATCCACAAATAGATGGCCAATTAATTAGATTACCAGTTCCAGATTTAAACGAAGAAAGACGAACAGAGATTAAAAAATTAATTAAGTCTATGGGTGAAAAGTGTAAAATTTCAATTAGAAACATCAGAAGAGAAGCTAATGATGATTTAAAAAGTTTAATGAAAGATAAAGTAATCAGTGAAGATGATGAAAAAAAATTTGAAAAAACTGTACAAACTTCAACAGATAACCATATTAAAAAAATTGACGAAAAAGTTTTATCTAAAGAAAAAGAAATAATGACCATATGAACTCAGTCAAACATGTTGCCATCATAATGGATGGAAACGGTAGATGGGGCATTAAACATAAAAACTCTAGAAACGCTGGACATAGAGAGGGTTTAAACACGGTAGAGATGATTATCAAAGAAAGTTTAAAACTTAATATCAAACATTTAACACTTTATACCTTTTCAACGGAAAACTGGAAAAGACCAAAAAAAGAAATAAATTTTTTATTTAATTTATTAGAAAATTTTCTTCTACAAAAAATAAATGAATTAGGTAATAGAGGTATAAAATTAAAGATTATTGGAGAACAAAAACTATTTTCTAACAAACTTAAAAAAATTTTAAAAGATTCTGAATTAAAAACATCAAATAACAATAAACTACAAATTAATTTAGCATTAAATTATGGGTCTAAAAATGAAATAATAAACTCAGTAAAGATTATTAGTAAAATGAAAAAAACCTTTACAGAAAAAAATATAGAAAATAATTTATATACTAGGAATATACCAAACCCTGATTTATTAATTAGAACAGGTAACACGAATAGACTTAGTAATTTTTTATTATGGCAATTAGCATATACGGAAATTTTTTTTGAAAAAAAATTATGGCCTGATTTTAATTCAAGTGATTATAAAAAAATATTAAATACATTTAAATTATTAAAAAGAAATTTTGGTGCTCTATGATTAGTAGCAATATTAAAAAAAGACTACTTACATCAATAATTCTTTTTTTACTTCTAATATTAATGTATTTTTACTCGTATATATTGATCATTTCATTAATAGTTATTTCATCACTTACGTGGATAGAATTTTATGGGTTAATTATTAAAATATATGTAAAAAATAATTTTAAAAATAAATTTAAAAGATTTATTTTTAAAGTGTTTTCTTTATTATTTTTATCATTTGTTACATTTTTGATTGTAGCAACTGAAGTTAAAAGTCCTGATATGAAAATATTTATTATATATTCATTATTAGTATCAATTTCATCTGATATGGGTGGCATGATAATAGGTAAAACGCTTAAAGGCAAAAAACTAACAAAAGTTAGTCCGAATAAAACCGTATCAGGATCTATAGGTGCATTCATTTTTTCATTAATTTTAGTACCTTTTTTTTATCAAAATTTTTCTAATCACAGTATTGGAATCTTAATTATAATCACTTTATTAATCTCATTAACATCTCAAATAGGTGATTTGTTTATCTCACTTATCAAACGAAAAGCTAGGGTCAAAGATACTAGTGACTTATTACCAGGTCACGGAGGTTTTCTTGATAGAATTGATGGCATCCTTTTTGCGATACCAATTGGTTTTTTATTATTTAATTTATTTTAACAAAATGAAAAAAAAAAATATAGTTATACTTGGATCAACAGGCTCAATCGGTAAAACATTGATTAAGATATTAGAAAAAGATAAAAATAATTTCAAAATATCACTTTTATCGGCAAATAAAAACTACAAAGAATTACTAAGTCAAGCCAAAAGATTTCAAGTCAAGAACGTAATAATCACAGACAAAAATATTTTTCTCAAAATTAAAAAAAATTTAAAGAATAATAATATTAAAATTTACAACGACTTTACTTGTTTTTACAAAGTTTTTAAAAATCAAAAAATTGATTACACCATGAGTGCTATTTCTGGATTAAGTGGTTTAAAACCAACTTTAAATATAATAAAATTTACAAAGAATATTGCCTTAGCAAATAAAGAATCTATCATCTGTGGCTGGCCTTTAATCATAAAAAATTTAAAAAAATTTAATACAAATTTCATACCTGTTGATTCTGAGCATTTTTCTATTTTGTCATTGATAGATAAAAATAAATCAAATATTGAAAAAATATTTATAACTGCATCAGGTGGTCCTTTTAACATGTATCCATTAAAAAAATTTAAATCAATTACTCCAAAATTAGCCTTGAATCATCCAAACTGGAAAATGGGAAAAAAAATTACAATTGACTCTGCGACAATGATGAATAAAGTTTTTGAAATTATTGAGGCTAAGAAAATATTTGATATAGATTACAAAAAATTGGTTATTTTGGTACACCCAAAATCATACGTACATGCCATTGTTAAATTTGCTAACGGATTAACCAAAATCTTAATTCATGATACAAGCATGAGTATTCCTATTTTTAACTCTTTATACCTCAACTCTAAAAAAAGTATTCAATCTAAAAAATTAGATTTAAACAAGTTGAATAACCTAGATTTTCAAAAAATTAATTATAAAAAATTTCCATCAGTAAAAGTTTTAAAATTACTTCCTAATAATCACTCTTTATTTGAAACTATAATTGTTTCTGCTAATGACAAATTAGTGGATATGTTTTTGAAAAAAGAAATTAAATTTTTAGACATTTCTAGATTCTTGCTCAAAATTTTGAATATAAAAGATTTTAAAAAATATAAACAGATTCGTCCTAAAAACATTGCTCAAATTGAACGTTTAAGTAAATATGTAAGTTTAAAAATTGATAGTTTGAGTATATAAGAACTCATGTTTAAAAAAATTTTAATATCATTTGGTCTTTTATGCTTATTAACTAATTTTTCTAACGCTGATGTTGTTAAAAAAATTGTCGTTAAAAATAATGTAAGAATATCAACTCAAAATATTATTAATTTTTCAAAAATTGATCTTGGTCAAGATATTAATAATCGAAATTTGAATGAAGCTACAAAATTATTATATGAGACTAGTTTCTTTAACGAAATTAAAGTGTCACTTAATGACAATGTTTTAACAATCTATGTTGAAGAAAATAAGATAGTTCAAAATATTGAGATAACTGGTTTATCAAGCGAAAAAGTCACAGAGAGTATTCTAGATCAATTAATTCTTAAGAAAAAAAATCCATACAATAAAACAGATGCCAAGACAGATATTGCAACTATTAAAAAGTCACTTTTAGCTGAGGGATATTATTTTGGCTCTTTAACTACATTGCTCAACGAAAATGAAAATAACACTATTGATCTTATTTATGAAATTTCTACTGGAAAAAAAGTTAATATCAAGTCTATTAAATTTACCGGTAACAAGGTTTTTAAATCAAACAAACTTATTAATGTCATTACAAGTGAAGAATCCAAATTTTGGAAATTTATTAGTAATAAAAAATATTTGGATCAAAGAAGACTTGATTTAGACCAAAGACTATTAAAAAGTTTTTATCTAAACAATGGTTACTACGATGTTAACATAAACAGTGTTGATGCTCGTTTAACAAATAAAAAAGATTTCAATTTAATTTTTAATATTGAGTCTGGTCCTATGTATAAAATTAATGATGCTAAATTATTATTACCAGATGATTATAATATTAAAAATTTTGAAAAAATTACCGAACAATTAAATGAAATTAAAGATACAAAATACTCACAAAATAAAATTAATAAAATTGCAAAATTACTTGATGATGTGACTCTTTTTAGAGAGTATGAATTCATAACTGCTTCTATTAGTGAAAATGTTATTGATAATAATTATATAGATATTATTTTTGAAGTAAGTGAGAGTGAAAAAAAATATATTGAAACGATTAATATACTTGGAAATAATGTCACTGAAGAAAAAGTAATACGTAACAACCTTGAGGTGGATGAGGGTGACCCTTATAATAAAATTTTAAGTGCTAAATCTATCAATAATTTAAAATCACTAGGTATTTTTAAAACTGTGAAAGTTGATCAAAAAGATTCTTCTGATAAGAATAAAACTAATTTAGACATAACTGTCGAAGAAAAGCCCACAGGTGAAATTTCACTAGGAGCGGGTTACGGTACTTCTGGTGGAACAATAGGGTTTGGAGTGACTGAAAATAACTATCTTGGTAAAGGATTGAAAGTTGGAACAAATATTAAAATCACTGATGACAGTCTCAGTGCTAAATTAAGTCTTTTTAATCCTAACTACAATTATACTGATAGAAGTTTATCCACAAATATTCAAAGTTCTTCAACTGACAAATTGACCAGCAATGGATACAAGACGAAAAAAACTGGTGCAGAAATAGGAACTTCTTTTGAATTTTTAGAGTATTCAACTTATGCGCCTAAATTATTGAGCTATTATGAGGATCTTACTGTTAACTCTAAAGCAACCGATAATCTTAAAAAACAAAAAGGATCAACTTTTGATAACAAATTTTTTCACGCACTTGTATATGACAAAAGAAACCAAAAATACCAAACCAGCTCTGGGTATATTTTAAATTTGGTGCAAGAAATACCTTTAGCAACTAAAGACAATGCTCTCTTAAATGGTTTTGATGTAACAAAATATCATAAATTTGAAAATGAAATGTTAACTAATATTTCTGTCTTTGGACGTATGATTAACTCTATAGGTGATAAGGATGTACGATTAACAAATAGACTAGGTTTACCGAGTAGAAAATTAAAAGGATTTGAACCTGGAAAGATTGGTCCTAAAGATGGTGCTAGTTACGTTGGTGGTAACTATACAACAGCTATTAATTTTAATTCAACTATTCCTTATTTTTTTGAATCTCTAGATACTGCTGATATAGGATATTTTATTGATGTAGCCAATGTGTGGGGAGTTGATTATTCATCTTCTATAAGTGACTCAAACACTATTAGATCTTCAACAGGTATAGCTGTTAACTGGTATACACCAGTTGGTCCTCTAACTTTTTCTCTTGCTCAGCCACTTACTAAAGCATCAACAGATATTACTGAAACTTTTAGATTCAATATAGGTACTACTTTTTAATGAGAAATTTTTTTTTTTTAACAATTTTAATAACATTTTTTTTACACAATATTTCTTATGCAAAAGATAGTTTGTCCTATGTTGATATAGACCTCATTGTAAACCAATCGATTGCTGGAAAAAATCTATCAAAGCGCATAAAAAAAGAAGTAGATAACTATAATCTAAAACTTGATAAAATTAAAAAAGAACTCAAAGATAAAGAAGTAAAGATTCTAGCACAAAAAAAACTTATTAATGAAGAAGAGTTTAAAAAAAAAATAAATGAACTAAGAAATGAATTGATGAAACATAAAGAGCAACAAAACGCCTTCATTAAAAAAATCAATAAAAAAAAAATAACTGAATTTAAAGAACTTTTTGTGAAAATTAACCCAATACTTGCTAAATATGCAACAGATAACTCTATAGATGTAATTATAAATAAAACATCTGTTGTATTGGGTAAAAAAGAACTTGATATAACTAAGAATGTTTTAAAGATTGTTGACCAAGAAATAAAAAAATAACTATTATTTAATGATGACCGACAAACTTAATAAAAAAGATATAATCAATTTATTACCACATAGAGAGCCCATGTTGTTAATAGAAGAATTGATTAATATAAAAAAACTTTTCTCAGCGACAGCAATTGTAAATGTAAAAAAAGATAGTTTTTTTGTCCAAGGACATTTCCCTGGTAATCCAGTTATGCCCGGAGTTTTAATTGTTGAAGCATTTGGTCAAGCTGCTGCTGCTTTAACTGCACACGGTATCGATAAAGAAACCTATAAGAATAAACTTGTTTTTTTAATGGGGATTGAAAAAGCAAGATTTAGAAGCCCAGTTATACCAGACTGTAAACTTGAGTTAAATATAGAGGCTACCAGATCTCATGGTAGAGTTTGGAAATACAAAGGTGAAGCTTTTGTTAAAGGAAAAAAAATGGCTGATGCTCAATGGTCAGCAACGATTGTTGATCGAAAATAATTGTAACATTTATTGATAAGTATTTAATTGTAGTTTTGATAAACAACTTTAAATAATGATTAATCCATTTTTTAAAAATCAAGGTCCATTTGAAATAAAAAACCTTTTAAAGATTGCTAATATTCATAATAAAGAAAAGTTGTCTGAAATCAACGTATTCGACATTAAAGATCTTCTTACTGCAAAAGAAAATGAAATCACATTCTTCCATTCTAAAAAATACCAGGTTTTAGCTTCTAAAACTGAAGCTTCTTTCTGTATTACCACAAAAAATTTGTCCACTAATTTGCCAATTAATTGTAAACCGATTATTGTTGAGAATGTTTTAGTTGCTATCGCTGATATTACTAAAGTTTTTTACCCAGATTCAATTAATGATAACTTTGATCCCCATGTTGTTGATATTGAAAAAACCCCTTTTAACAACATAGTGAAATTTGGTAAAAATGTATTAATTGGCAAGAATGTTCAAATAGGAACAAATTGTTCTATAGGTCATAATACGATTATAGAAAGCAATGTGATAATTGGTGACGATTGCTCGATAGGATCAAATGTAATTATAAGAAATACAATTTCTAAAAATAATGTAAGCATTTTAGATGGTTGCGTAATTGGAAAAAAAGGATTTGGTTTTTTTCCAAACAATGAAAAAAATATTAGATACCCACATATAGGTATTGTTGTAATCGAAGATAATTGTGAAATTGGTTGTGGTGCTACTATAGATAGAGGTTCTTTATCCAATACAGTAATTGGTAAAAATACATATTTGGATAATCAAGTTCACATAGCTCATAATAACAATGTTGGGAGAAATTGTATTATTGCAGGACAAGTTGGTTTCGCTGGAAGTTCACGTTTAGGAAATAATGTAATGATTGGCGGACAAGCAGGAATTTCAGGACATTTAAAAATTGGTAATAATGTTCAAATAGGTGGTGGTAGTGGTGTTATAAAAAACATTTCAGATAACTCTAGAGTAATGGGCTATCCTGCTAAAGACTTAAAAAAATTTATTAAGGATAATAAATGATACACAAAACAGCAGTTATCGACTCTAATGCTAAAATAGCTACAAGTGTAGAAATTGGTCCATATACCGTAATAGGTGGGAATGTTGAAATTGGTGAAAACAGCATAATCCACTCTCATGTCAGCATTGCTGGAAACACAATTATTGGAAAGAATAATAAGATTTACCCATTTGCATCAATTGGAAACGATCCTCAGGATCTAAAGTACAATAAAGAGGAAACAAAACTTACAATTGGAGATAATAATAAAATCAGAGAATATGTAAGTATAAACCCTGGAACCAAAGGTGGTGGTGGAGAAACTATCTTAGGAAATAACTGTTTATTGATGGTATCATCCCATGTGGCGCACGACTGCATTTTAGAGAACAATGTTATTTTAGCAAATAATGTAGCAATTGCAGGTCACGCCATTATAGGTGAAGGTGTTATTATAGGTGGAAATTCAGCAGTGCAACAATTTACAAGAATAGGTAAAATGGCAATGATTGGAGGTATGACTGGTGTTGAAAAAGATGTTATACCCTATGCTTTATCAACGGGAAATAGAAATTTTTTGTCTGGCTTAAATTTAGTAGGCTTAAGAAGAAAAAATATATCAAATAAAGAAATTCTATTACTATCAGAAGCCTATAAAGAAATTTTTAAAACAAAACAATTAACAGATAACTTAAACAAGTTGAACGGATCATATAAAGATAACATATTGGTTAATGATATAATCAAATTTATAAATCAAGATAAAAAAAGACCAATTTGCACCCCTTTGTTAAAATAAAATGATAGGATTATTTCTTGGTGGTACAGATTTTCCTGATTTAATCATAAAAAATCTTAAAATAAAAAAGATTAAATATTTTATTATTGATTTAACAAGTGATAATAAATTTATAAATGATATTAATTCACACCATATAAGTATTGGGAAATTTAGAAAAATTTTAAATCTAATTAAGATAAATAAATGTAAAAAAGTTTTATTTGCTGGAAAAATTGTAAAACCAAAACTTTCATCATTAAAACTAGACTTTAAAGGATTATATTATATACCAAGGATTATTACAGCATCAAAGCTTGGTGATGCAGCAATACTAAAAGAATTAATAAAAATATTAGCAGAGCAAAAAATAAAAGTTATAAAATCTAATTTCTTTAACCCAGAATTGACTTTAAATAAGTGCAACCCCACCATATTAAAGCCTAATAAAAAAGAATTAATTCAAATAAAAGATGGGATTAACTCACTAAAAAAGCTTAATGCGCACGATCATGTACAGGGATTAATTATTAGAAATAATAATATTATTGCTAAAGAGACAACTAAGGGAACAAAAAAAATGTTGCTATCTATTAAAAAATTAAAAAATTTTAAAGGAATACTAATTAAATTTCCTAAAATAAAACAGGATCTTAGAGCTGATCTACCTACAGTAGGACTTGATACTTTAAAGGATTGCAAGAAAGTAGGTATTAAAGGTGTAGTGCTAAAAGCTAAACAAAATATTTTTCTAGATAAGAAAAAATGCATTAATTTTGCTAATAAAAATAAGATTTTTATAACCATAAAATGAAAAAAATATTTATAGTAACAGGTGAGCCATCTGGTGATAAGCTAGCTACAACAGTTATTTTGAAGTTAAAAAAGTTTAATCCTAATACTGAATTTTCCTGTGTTGGTGGTACACACTTGAGTTCTTTGGGCATAAAGTCAATCTTTGATCTTAAAGAAATTACTTATTTGGGCTTTACAAGTGTTTTATTAAATATATTCAAGATAAGAAATAGAATTAACAAAACAGTCGAAGAAATTATTAAGTTTAATCCTGACGTATTATTTACAGTTGATAGTCCTGACTTTACTCTTAGAGTTGCCGAAAGAGTTAAGAAAATTAATAGTAATATTAAAACAATTCATTATGTAGCTCCACAAGTTTGGATATGGCGTGAGGGTAGGGTTAAAAAATTTAAAAAATTTATAGACCACATGCTTCTTTTATTTAATTTTGAAAAAAAGTATTTTGACAATGAAAATATAACAAATACTTTTGTTGGCCATCCTTTACTAGAGCAAAATAAAAGATCTAAAATTGACTTATCCTCATTAATTAATAAAGATAAAAAAATTATTTCTATATTTGCGGGTAGTAGAAACTCAGAAACTAATGTTCTTTTACCTATTTTATGTGATTTTATTAAATTGATGAATAAAAAATTTAATGATTATAGTTTTATTTTTCATGCTACTGACGAAAATAGAGAGTTAATTATTAATTTTATAAAAAATAATAACTTAACTAATTCTCAAGTAATTTCAGATGAAAATATTAAATCTCAGATTTTATCTAGCTCTGTTTTTGCCGTAGCAAAATCTGGTACTGTATCTCTTGAAATTTGTAATGCTAATGTTCCATCTATTATTATTTATAAAATTAATATGATTAATTATTGGATTATGAAATTTTTAGTAAAAGTAAAGTTTGCTAATATTATAAATATTATAAATAATAAAGAGGTGATACCAGAGCTATTACAAGGTGAATGTAATGCAAAAGAGATATTCAATTCAGTAAATTATCTTTTAGGTCATCCAGATTTAATCAATTTACAGCTTGAAAATATTAAAAATACCCTAAAAAACATCAAATCGGAAACCCCTTCTACCGAAAAAGTTTCAACTATTTTATCGCAATATCTTTAAATTTTTTTAGATTATCTTATTTAACCTTTTTAATGTTTCATCATTTCCCAGCGAAATGATTATATCATAAATGCCAGGGCCAAACTTTGAACCAGTTAAAGCTACTCTTAAAGGTTGCCCAACTCCTTTGAAGTTTGTTTCATGTGTCTTTATAAGATTATTTACAACAGGTTCTAAGGTCTCTTTATTAAAAATTTTTAAATCATTAATTTTATTAGAAAATTCAGATATTATTTTTTTTGCTTTATCATCAATTAGTTTTAAATCATCTTGATTAAAACTTACTTCATCAAAAATCATATATTTAGCATTATTATATATATCCTCTAATGTTTTGGCTTTATTTTTTAAAAAAATTAAAGATAGTTTAATTTTATTTTCTTTATCACTAGGAATTTTTTCTTTGTAAAGTTCACTGTATTTTACAATATGTTTATATAATTCATCTTCACTTATGTTTTTTATGTAATGTTCATTCATCGATAATATACGGGTCATATCTAACTTAGATGGCGATTTCCCAATACCTTCTAGATTAAAATGCTCTATACTTTCCTCTAAGGTAAAAATTTCTTTATCTTTATAAGACCATCCAAGTCTTAATAAATAGTTTCTTAGGGCGTCTGGCATTATTCCTATTTTAGAATAGTCATCTAATGTTGATGCATTGTCTCTTTTAGATAATTTCTTACCTTCCAAAGTATGAATCAAGGGTATATGTGCAAAAGAGGGTAAATCCCATTTCATTGACAGGTATATTTGAATTTGTTTAAATGTATTTATTTTATGATCATCACCTCTAATGATATGTGTCATATTCATTTGGTGATCATCAACAGTAGCTGATAAATTATAAGTTGGAGTTCCATCATTTCTTAAAATAATAAAATCTTCTATAGTGATGTTATCTATCTCAACATCTCCTTGTACTAAGTCTTTTAATATTGAAGAACCCTCAATTTTACTTTTAAATCTTACAACTGGTTGAATATTTTTTGGAATATCACTTTCACTTAATTCTCTACATTTCCTATTATAGGTATAAGGAAGTTTTTTCTGTTTAGCTCTTTTCTTTTGATCTTCTATTTCTTCTGGTGAGCAGTAACATTTATAAGCATGACCATTTTTAAGTAGATCATTTGCAACACTTATATGATCATTAATTTTTTTTGATTGAATATATAGATCTCCATCATGTTCTATACCAATCCATTTTAAAGATTTTATAATTTGATCTTTATGTTCATCTTTAGATCTTTCTTTATCTGTATCTTCAATTCTTAAATGAAAAGTTCCCTTTTTATTTTTTGAATATAACCAGCAAAATAGAGCGGTTCTTACACCACCAATATGAAGGGCTCCAGTAGGTGAGGGAGCAAATCTTGTTGCTACATTAGACATGTGAGATTTTTAGACTATTTTCTTAGAAGTTTCTATATAAAGATACTAGAACACCTTGAACTTTTACTCTATCAGGACCAAATATTTTAGTTTCATAGTTTCTATTAGCACTTTCAAGGGCAACTGTTTTACCTTTTCTTCTAATTCTTTTTAGCATTGCTTCTTGCTCATCTATTAAAGCCACAACAATTTTACCATTATCTGCAGTATCAGATCTTTTGATAATGACTGTATCACCTTCATTAATTCCAGCCTCAATCATTGAATCACCTTTAACCTTAAGTCCGAAATATTGACCATTTTTTTCAAGATTGTTTGGAAGTGGTATTCTAGAAACTTCATTTTGTATTGCTTCAATGGGCGTACCCGCAGCAATAGTACCTAAAACAGGTATTTCCATTTCTTTAGAATTAATATTATTCACATTCAAACCACCCTCTATAACACTTGGTGAAAAACTATTATAAATATCGTTAGCAGAAGCTGTCTCTGGAAGTTTTATTACCTCTAAGGCCCTTGCTTTATGGGGAAGTCTTCGGATAAATCCTCTTTCTTCTAAAGCACTTATTAGCCTATGAATTCCTGATTTAGATTTCAAATTAAGAGAATTTTTCATTTCTTCATAAGAAGGAGAGACACCAGAGGCTCTCAACTTCTTGTTGATAAATAAAAGCAGGTTTTTTTGTTTATTAGTAAGCATAAGAACAAATAAAGTACAAATCTGTTCTACAAGTGTTCCTCAATTATAACAATAGCTAAAAAGTGTTTAAAATTGGGGTTTATTAGCCTAAAGAACTGAAAAAATTGAATTATTATCTAAGTTTTTCAAAAGTGATTCACCAATTAAAAAAGTTTTTATATTTGTTTTTTTACTTATTTCCAAAAGTTCTTCTTTTGTTTTTATTCCACTCTCTGAAATTAGTGGACCAGAATGATTAATTAAAACATCATGAATATCATAAGTTGTATTTATATCTGTCTTTAAGGTTTTAAGATTTCTGTTGTTAATACCAATTAAAGCCTCTTTAAATTTAAGAGCTTTTTTTGCTTCTTGAACTGTATGCACCTCCACAATAACAGACATGTTAAGTTTTAATGCTTCTTCATATAATTCATTAGCAAGCTCATCTGAAACACCAGCTAGTATAATTAATATTGCATCCGCACCACAGCTTCGTGCCCAGTAAATTTGATATTTATCTATAAAGAAATCTTTACATAAAACTGGAAGATTCATTTTTTCAGAATTTTTCACAAAAGAAATATACATCATTTGGCCTAAGAAAAATTTTTCTTCAGTCAAAACAGATAAGCACGTAGCATTATTATCCTTATAAATATTAGCTATTTTTATTGGACTATAATCTTTTATAATTATACCAGCCGATGGACTTGCTTCTTTCATTTCAGCGATAATTGAAATCTTATCACTATCTATATTGTCTTGAATTTTTTTCTTAAAATCATAAAATTTTCTATCGTACATATCTTCATAGTCAATTATATTATCCTTCAATCTCGCAATAGGCACAAGTCTTTTTCTATTTTCAATTTCTATAATTCTGTTATCAATTATTTTTTCTAATGTATTTTTAGTCATTCTGTATTCTTTTTAAATTTTTATATGTCCTTCCTGATAAAATATGTTTTCTAGCATCATCATAAGCATTATTAAATGAAGTATGTTTTTCTGTAACAATTAGTCCAGCAGCAACATTTAAACAAACTGCTTTAGAAAAATCATTATCCTCACCTTTAAATATATTAATCATTTTACTTGCATTAAATTTAGCATCATCTCCCAACAAGTCATCAAATTTATTTGCATCTATATTTAATTCCTTGGGATCAATAATAATTTCTGAAATTTTACCATTCTTTAATTGCATGACATTTGTTTTTGCATAAGGTGATATTTCATCTAAACCATCTTCACTATTCACAATCCAAGCAAATTTTATATCCAAGTTTTTCAAAGCTTCTGCAAAAATCTTAAGTAACTTTTTATCATAAACACCAACAACCTGCCTTTCTACAAGAGCAGGGCTACTTAGTGGACCAATCATATTAAATATAGTTCTTTTAGCTATTTTTTTTCTTGTTGGTCCAACATATCTCATAGCACTGTGATAATTTGGTGCGAACATAAAACCAAAGTTATTTTTTATTATTTTTTCTTCAATATCCTCTGGCTCTAGATCGATCTTGATATTTAAAGCTTCTAAAACATCACCAGATCCACATTTAGATGAAACTGCTTTATTTCCATGTTTTGCCACCTTAATTCCCATACTAGCCAATACTAGAGCAGAAGCCGTTGATATGTTAAGTGTATTCATTCCATCACCACCAGTCCCACATGTATCAACACAGTCTTTAACATTAACTCTTTTAGATTTATTTCTTAAAACATAAACACCACCAGCTATCTCGTCCGAAACTTCTCCCTTTGCTGAAAGTAAAGTTAAAAAATCAAATATTTCATCATCAGAAGCTTTACCTTGCATTAGTATTTCAAAAGCATCTTTGCTTTCTTCAAAGGATAAATCTTGTTTATTTTTTAATTTCTCTAAAATTTGCTTCATTAGTTTTTGTAATTAATAAAATTTTTCAATATCTTAATGCCAATGATAGTTTTTATACTTTCAGGGTGAAATTGAACACCGTGAACATTATATTTCTTATGTTTTATACCCATAATAATCCCATCTTTAGTTTGAGCCGTAATTACAAGTTCATTTGAGAGTGTTTTTTTATCAATTATTAAGCTGTGGTATCTAGTAGCTTCAAATCTGGAAGGAAGGTTTTTTAATATACCAATTTTATTAGATTCAATTAGGCTAGTTTTTCCATGCATTAATCTCTTAGCTTGAATTATTTTCGAGCCAAATACTTGTCCAATAATTTGGTGCCCTAAGCATACACCAAGAATTGGAATTTTTTTATATAAGCTTTTAACTATTTGAATACAATTTCCAGATTGATTTGGATTGCCCGGACCAGGTGAAATAACAATTCTATCATACTTGTTTTTAATTATCTCTTTATCAGTAATTTTGTCATTTCTAATAACATCAACTTTAATTTTAAGAGATGATAAATAATGATATAAATTAAATGTAAAACTATCATAGTTATCTATTAATAAAATTTTCATTATTTTAAAGCATTCAGCAAAGCTTTTGCCTTGTTAACAGTTTCTTCATATTCTTTAATAGGATTACTGTCTGCAACAATTCCTGCCCCAGCCTGAACATAAAACTTATTATTTTTTGCAACTGCTGTTCTTAAAGCTATACAAGTATCAAATTCACCATTTGCAGAAAAATAACCTATACCACCCGCGTAAACCTTTCTTTTTGTGGTCTCAAGCTCATCAATAATTTCCATAGCTCTAATTTTGGGTGCTCCAGAAACAGTACCAGCCGGAAAACCCGCAAGTAATGATTTAAACTTAGAATATTTTTTATTGTAAGTACCAATCACATTAGAAACTATATGCATTACATGGGAATATTTCTCAACGATAAAGCTCTCTGTAACTTTAATACTACCAACTTTAGAGACCTTACCTGCATCATTTCTACCTAAATCAAGCAACATTAAATGTTCAGAAAGTTCTTTTTTATCCTTCAGTAAATCTTTTGCAAAAAAATTATCTTCCTTTATATTTTTTCCTCTAGGCCTAGTTCCCGCTATTGGTCTAACGGTAATTTTATTATCCCTTAGCCTTACTAAAATCTCTGGACTAGCACCAATTATTTGAAAATCTGAAAAATTAAAATAATACATAAACGGAGAAGGATTTATAACTCTTAGTTTTTTGTAAATATCTAAAGGTTTTTTTGTTAATTTTACTTCAAATCTTTGGCTTAAAACAACCTGAAAAATATCCCCAATCTTGATATATTTTTTAGCTTTATTAACCATACTTATAAATTTATTTTTAGAAATATTAGATTTAACCACAATGTTAGTCTTTGTATCGGGGCGGTAATTTATTTTGCTTGATGAGGCTTGTATTAATAGAGCATTAATTTCATTCTCTATTTCAAAATATTTTTTTTTATAATTAGGAATTTTTACGTCATTAAAAATATTAACAATATAAAAAATTTTCTTTTTTAAATTATCATGAATAATAACTGTTCTAGGCCTTAAAAGCCTTACATCTGGTAATTTTAAATCATTTTTACATTTGTTAGGAATTTTTTCAGCGTACCTAATAGCATCATAGGAAAAGTAACCAGATATTAAAGAGCAAATTGAAGGTAAACTAGCAAGTGTTTTAAATTTAAAGTCTTCTATAATTTTTTCAATTATTTTATCAGGACTACCTTTGATTTTTTTTTTAATCTTATTCTTAATTAAATAGGAGTTTTTATTATTAAACTCCCATATTTTGTCAGGATTTTTACCAAAAATTGTGTACCTTCCTCTTATCCTTCCTTTTTCAACAGATTCAAATATGAAGCTATTTTTTTCTTTAAGAAAATTATCAATTAAATTTAAAATTTCACGGTCGTCATGTACATTTCTTGATATATAGATTTGTTGATTTTCTCTTCTTTTGTGATGAAACTTAAAATCTTTGAAGCTTCGATTTAGCATCATCTAAAATAATTTTTTACTCTATCAAGGACTTTTTCATTAACAATTACCTTGTATTTATTATTTAAAAGATAGTCATAGGATTTTAATATGTCGTTTCTATTTTGTGCACTTGCTTCATTAGAAATACCATTAAATTCAACAGAATCTTTAGAGATTTTCTGACCCTCATAACTTACAGTTTTAGCAATAAAAACGTTGTTCTGATCATCAGCAATCAATGTGAAGGTATTAATGGGTAAGGAATATAAAATTTTAATAGAATCTATTCCAAATTTTTTGTTATCTTTAATTGAATTTAATTTCATTTTATTAATACTGTTTTTTCCAAATTTATCAAAAGAAATTTGATTAAATTTTTTTTCATTCATTTGTTTTAGGACATTTTTATTAAATTCGAATTTTTCTTTTTCAAATAGAAGTTTCCTAATTTGTTTTATAAACAGATCATTATTTAAACTAGGCAATCTAACATCTACTTTATCTATTTGATAAAAAACATACTTACCGTTATCTTCTAAAATTAATATTTTATCTCCTCTAGCATTATAAATTTTATTTTCGATTGTTTTTTTGTTCTCTAGGTTTACGTAATTTTTTTTTATGATGGGCTCAATATTAAGATCACTAATGATTGTTTTAAAATCAATATTTTTTGATATTTTATTTTCTATATCATCAATTTTATCAAAAAATAATTGATTAAACTCTTCTAAACCGGTTAAATTTTTTGGTGTAATAATTGCATATGAAAAATCAATATAATCTTGTTTTAACTTTTCTGAATTTTCATCTATAAAATATTGAATTTCTTTATCAGTAAATTTGTCTATCACTTTATAAAAATTATTTAAATCTATGTAATCAATGTTTAGTTTACTATTATTTTCTTTATAGTATTTGTTGATTAAAAAATTTGGAGACTTAGCTCCACCACTTATGTAAGTAAATAATTGCTTTTGAAGAGCATTATTTTTTAATTTCCTTTCATATACTGGTGCAGAAGTATTGTTAGTTAATAAAAATTTTTCATAAAGTGTTCTTTGAAATTTACCATCTTTATCATGAAAATTTCTATTTTTTTTAATTTTTTCAATTAAAACATCTCCCGACATCACCAAGTTTAAATCTTTTATTTCAAGATTAAGTAAAGTTGTTGAAACTAAAGTTGATAACAGTTCTTCTAGTATATTTTTATCAATATTAGCCTTTATAACCTGCTGACTCAAACCAGAGTTATTTAGGTAATTCATAAATTCTTGTGCTGAAATGCTGGTGTTATTAATTTTTGCAATATTATTTTGGTTTCCAGGACTAAACCCTCCACCGAAACCTCCAAAGCCAAAAGCTATTACAATAACAATAATTAAAAGCAAACCACCAATTTTTTTTTTTGTAAATTTTCCTAGAATGCTTATCATTGTGTTATTAATATATTGATCTGTAAAATACAAAGCTATAGATTAAAATTTTCATTATGACAAATAAATATATGTATTTTATAGCTAATTGGAAAATGTATGGGAATTTATCTTCTCTAAATACGTTGAATAAAGTTATTAAATTTTCAAAATCTAAAGAAATTAATAAAGGTAGATTAGTTTACTGCCCTCCATACACTCTAATTAGCTCTTTTTCCAAAAAATTTGAAAACTGTCAAATTGGTATTGGAGGTCAAAACTGTCATGAAAGCAAAAGTTATGGTCCATATACTGGTTCTGTTAATTCTCAAATGCTAAAAAATGTTGGAGCACATTTCGTAATTATTGGACATTCAGAAAATAGAAAAAAAGGAGAAAGTGATAAATTAATTAATTTAAAAATCAAAAGTGCCTTAGTAGCAAAATTAAAGGTTATTTTTTGTATTGGTGAAACTTTAGCTGAAAAAAGAAAACAAAAGACACAATCAATTTTGTCTAAACAAATTAAAATTGGTTTAGGTGGTATTAAAAATAAATCAAATATCTTTATAGCTTATGAGCCAGTTTGGGCGATAGGTACAGGTATTGTTCCAAAATCAAATGATCTTTTAAAAACAGTTAATTTTATTAAAAGTAAATTCAAAGATAAGTCACCAAAGGTTTTTTATGGGGGCTCTGTTAATCCTCAAAACATTAAAGACTTAAAAGAAATTAATAATATTGATGGTTTTTTGATTGGTGGAGCCTCTCAAAACGCCAAAAAATTTATTGATATAGTCAAAAAAACATATAGTTAATCCAAATGGAGAATTTTTTATTAATAGTTAATTTAGCACTTGCTGTAATACTAGTGCTTTTGATACTTATTCAAAAATCTGAAGGTGGAGCACTTGGTATTGGTGTTTCTCAGGATAATTTTATGTTTTCTAGAACAGCTGGTAATTTTATGACTAAAGCTACTGCTGTAGTTGCAACACTATTTATTATTTGTAGCCTTGCTCTTACAATTATATCAAGAGGAGAGCTAATACCAACTTCTTCTGTATTAGATAAAATTGAAGAAAAATCTGATGATACCCCATCAATTCCTGAAAATAATAATTAATACTTTTCAATTCACTAATTAATCGCTATAAGATAATTCCATGGCGCAATATATCTTTGTTACAGGCGGTGTGGTTTCATCTTTAGGAAAAGGTCTTTCTTCAGCTTCACTGGCATATCTACTTCAATCAAGAGGATTTAAAGTACGTTTAAGAAAATTGGACCCTTATTTAAATGTTGATCCTGGAACAATGAGCCCATTCCAACACGGAGAAGTTTTTGTAACTGACGATGGGGCAGAAACAGATTTAGATCTAGGTCATTACGAAAGATTTTCAGGAACATCAGCAAAAAAATCAGACAACATTACAACAGGAAAAATTTATAGTGATGTTTTAAAAAAAGAAAGAAAAGGAGAATACCTTGGAAAAACAGTTCAAGTTATTCCTCACATCACAGATCGCATAAAAGACTTTATAAAAAATGACACTTCAAAAGAAGACTTTGTAATTTGTGAGATTGGTGGAATAGTGGGAGACATTGAAAGCCTTCCTTTTGTAGAGGCCATCAGACAATTTTCAAACGATGTTGGAAAAAAAAATGCTTTATTTATTCACTTAACCTTAGTTCCATATCTTAGAGCATCTGATGAAATTAAAACAAAACCAACTCAACACTCAGTAAAAGAACTTAGAAGTCTTGGTATTCAACCAGATATTATTATTTGTAGATCTGAAAGACCTATCCCTTTGGAACACAGAAAAAAAATATCTTTATTTTGTAATGTTGATATTGAAAATGTAATTCAAACTGTTGATGTTAAAACTATTTATGAAGCACCTATTAGCTTTAATAGAGAAAATTTAGATAAACAAGTTCTTGAGTATTTTAAGATTAAGTCAAAGAAAAAAGTTAATTTGAATCCTTGGAAAAAAATTACAAAAATTATTCTACATACAAAAAAATCAACCAACATTGCAATAATTGGTAAATATGTCGATCTTAAAGATGCTTACAAATCATTAGATGAAGCATTAACACACGGTGGTATTGATAATAATTTAAAAGTTAACCTAATAAGAATAGATTCAGAAAATTTAAAGATTCCGGAAATAAAAAAAAGATTAAAAGGTGTATCTGGAATTTTAATACCAGGAGGCTTTGGTAAAAGAGGAACTGAAGGTAAAATCGAAGCAATTAAATATGCTAGAGAGAAAAAAATTCCCTTCTTTGGAATTTGCTTTGGTATGCAAATGGCAATCATAGAGTTTGCCAGAAATAAATTGAATTTAAAAAAAGCTACATCAAGTGAATTTGGAGCTGGTGGAACACCAATTATCGGATTAATTAGTGAGTGGAGTAAAGACGGTAAAGTAATTAAAGGAACTGATATAAATCTTGGAGGAACTATGAGGCTAGGTCTTTATGAAGCTAAATTAAAAGAAAATTCAATGATAAAAAAAATTTATAAATCAAAAATAATTCAAGAAAGACACAGACATAGATACGAAGTTAATATTAGTTATAAAGAACAATTTGAAGAAAATGGTATGATTTTTTCGGGATTATCTCCTGATAATAGATTACCTGAAGTAATTGAGTTAAAAAATCATCCTTGGTTTGTAGCGGTTCAATTTCATCCTGAATTTAAATCTAGACCTTTGGCACCACATCCTTTATTCTCATCTTTTATCAAAGCTGCTAAAAATCATAAATGAAAAATATAAAAGTTAATTGTGGAAATATTGAAATTTCAAATAGTAATAAAATTTTTATTATTGCTGGTCCATGCCAACTTGAAACTGAACAGCACGCAATGGATATGGCGGGTAAAATTAAAGAAATTACGTCCAAGTTTAATATGGGTTTTATTTATAAAACGTCTTTTGATAAAGCCAATAGAACCAGTATAAACGGGAAGAGAGGTGCTGGACTCGAACAATCTTTACCGATCTTTGATAAAATCAAAAAAGAATTACATGTTCCAATTTTAACGGACATACACAATGCTGAACAGTGTTCTGTCGTAGCTCCACATGCAGATGTATTACAAATTCCAGCATTTTTATGTAGACAAACAGATCTATTAATAGCCGCAGCTAAAACAGGAAAAATTATTAACGTTAAAAAAGGTCAATTCCTTGCTCCATGGGACATGGTTAATGTTACTAAAAAAATTGCTGACTCTGGGAATAATAATATTTTAGTTACAGAAAGAGGTGCAAGTTTTGGTTACAACACTCTGGTCTCTGACATGAGGTCTTTACCTATAATGGCTAAAAATGGTTACCCTGTTATATTTGATGCTACTCACTCAGTGCAACAACCAGGAGGTTTAGGCGAGACTAGTGGTGGGCAGAGAGAGTTTGTTGAATATTTAGCTAGAGCTGCAGTTGCTGTGGGTGTTGCTGGTGTTTTTATAGAAACTCACCAAGACCCAGATAATGCTCCATCTGATGGACCTAACATGGTTCCTTTAGATAAATTAGAAAAATTACTATCTCAATTATTTGAAATTGACAATCTAATTAAAAAATAAATGAGTAAAATTTTAAAGATAAGAGCACGTCAAGTTTTTGACAGCAGAGGAAATCCAACAATTGAAGCAGAGGTTTATTCTAGAAACTTAAGTGCATCTGCTATTTGTCCATCTGGAGCATCAACAGGAACATATGAAGCGTTTGAAAAACGTGATAAAAATAATCAAAGATATCTAGGTAAAAGTGTTTTAATTGCTGTTAACTTAGTTAATACAAAAATTTCAAAAAAACTAAAGGGTACTAGTATTCATGATCAAACACGTATAGATACAATTTTAATCAACCTTGACGGTACAAGACAAAAAACAAACTTAGGTGCTAATGCTATTTTAGCCGTATCAATGGCTGCTAAAAAATTATCCGCAAAAATTAAAAATGTTCCTTTATACAAAACATTTTTAGTAAAAAATAATTATAAATTACCTTATCCGTTAATGAATATTATCAATGGTGGAGCACATGCAAACAATGGTTTAAGGATTCAAGAATTTATGATTAGACCGGATAAAGCTAAGAGTTTTTCAGAAGCAATGAGAATTTGTTTTGTTGTAATTAATAATTTAAGAGCCCTAATTAAAAAAAAAGGTTTATCAACATCAGTAGGTGATGAAGGAGGCTTTGCTCCAATGATCAATAATAACGAGAAAGCTCTAGATTTAATTGTTGAGGCTATTAATAAATCTGGCTTTAAGAATGGTATAGATGTTTCAATCTGTTTAGATGTTGCTGCAAATGAATTAATTAAGAAGGATAAATACTCAATTCATTCAAAACAATATATTTCTGCTGATCTGTCGATTAGAAAATATCAAAAAATAATAAATAAATACAAAATTAAATCTATAGAGGATCCATTTGGAGAAAATGATTGGATTGCATGGAGCAACATGATGAAGTCAGTAAAAAAAGTACAAATTGTTGGTGATGATCTTTATGTAACAAACTTAGAAAGACTAAAAAAGGGTTTTTTAAACAACTCTTCGAATTCAATACTAATTAAACTCAATCAAATTGGTACAGTTTCAGAAACTCTGGAGGTTATTAAATTTGCTCAAATTATTGGCTATAAAACAATAATTTCTCACAGATCTGGTGATAGTGAAGATACTTTTATTGCCGATCTTGCTGTAGGTACAAATTCGAATCAAATTAAAACTGGTTCTTTAGCCAGATCAGAAAGAGTTGCAAAATATAATCAATTACTACGCATTGAAGAAGAGCTTGGAAAAAAGGCTATAATGAATAAAATCGGTTAATGCTTGGTAAATTAAAAAAAAATTACTTTTTATTAATTTCTACTTTTTTAATACTTTATTTTTTTTTTAATCTCCTGGATGGTGAAAGAGGTCTTTTTTCTTATTTTAAAAAAAAAGAAATCTTGATAAATTTACAAAATGATGATGTTAATCTAACAAGTAAAATTAAAGAGCTTGAATTTAAAAATTCCTTATTAAGCGACAAGTTAAACCTAGATTATGTAGAGACATTAATTAGAAAGCAGTTTTTGTTTGGCAAAGAAGGAGAGACCCTTTATATACTTAATAAGTATGACAATTAAACCAAGACATCCAGAAAAGGTTAACAAACCAATAAATCCAATTAAAAAAAAACCTAGCTGGATCAGATCTAAATTAACAAATAGTAAAGAGTTCTTTTTAACCAAAACTATAGTTAACCAAAATAATCTTGTTACCGTTTGCCAAGAAGCGAACTGTCCAAACATTACAGAGTGTTGGAGCAAAAGACACGCAACATTTATGATTATGGGAGATACTTGTACAAGAGCTTGCGCTTTTTGTGATGTAAAAACTGGTAAACCAGAAAGTTTAGATCCATTTGAGCCTATCAAGATTTCCAATGCAGTACTTAAACTCAATTTAAAACATGTTGTTATAACCTCTGTTGATAGAGACGATTTAGAAGATGGAGGATCTAATCATTTCTATGATGTGATTACAGCTACAAGAAAAAAAAATCCACAAACATCAATTGAAGTTTTAACCCCAGATTTTTTAAGAAAGGGTGATGCATACAAAAAAATTTTAGAAGCAGACTTAGATGTTTTTAATCACAATATTGAGACAGTACCAAGACTCTATTTAAAGGTAAGACCAGGTGCTAGATACTTTGGTTCTTTAGAGTTACTTAAAAATGTTAAGAAAATTAATAAAAAAGTTTTTACTAAATCTGGTTTGATGGTTGGTTTAGGAGAGAATAAAGACGAATTAATTCAAGTAATGGATGATTTAAGGTCAGCTGAAGTAGATTTTTTAACTATTGGTCAGTATTTACAACCATCAGTTAAGCATCATCCCTTAGAAAGATATTATCATCCGGATGAATTTAAAGATCTTGAGAATATTGCAAAAACAAAAGGCTTTTTATTAGTATCATCATCACCTTTAACAAGGTCATCTTATCATGCGGACGAAGACTTTGCTCAATTACAAAAAAATAGACTAGAAAAATATAATGCCCAAAGCCTCAGTTAAAAGATTAATTGAATGTAATAAAAAGCAATTAATTGATTTGGTTCTAGATATTGAAAGTTATCCTTCATTTATACCTTATTGCCTAAATTCTAAAATTTATGAGAAAAAGGAAAGAGAAGACATAATTTCGATAATTGCTGATTTAACAATTGGTAAGGGACCATTTAAAGCAACCTATAAAAGTGACGTAAGGTTTTATAAAAGCACAGATACCATCCATGTAACTAATATTGAAGGGCCTCTTAAACACCTTGATAATAGATGGACTTTTAATGAAAAAAATAACTGTACAGAAATATTTTTTGATATTGATTTTGAAATTGAAAATAAATTTTTAAATATTGTAATGAGTAAATCTTTTCAGTATGGTTTAGATAGAATAGCTGACTCGTTTCAAAAAAGAGCAAATGATTTATTTAAGGGTAAATAGAATAAATCTAATCATTAATATATGTGAAGAAAGGTAAATAATGTCTGCAGAACTCAAAAAAAGAACTTTAGTAAAAACAATAACCTGGCGTGTTACCGCTAGCTTAACAACTTTCTTAATTGCGTGGATGGTTAACAGGAGATTTATTAATAGGAGTATCTATTGGAAGTATTGAGGTAATAGCAAAAATTTTTTTGTATTATTATCACGAAAGAATTTAGAATAATATAAATTGGGCTAAAAATTAAATAATCTTATTAATTATCTTTATTGATGTGATGACTGATGCTCTTTGAATAGATAATCTATTTTGACTTTTAAATAGGTTTTCTTTAATTATTATTTTATTTCCCATTTTAATACCAATATAAACTAATCCAACTGGTTTTAATTTAGTTCCACCATTTGGACCAGCAACACCTGTTATTGATACCGATATATTTGCCTTACTAATTTTGCTTAAATTTTGAACCATTGATAAACAGCATTCATTACTTACAGCACCATATTTGCTTATAATTTTCTTTGGAACTTTTAAAATATCTATCTTTGCTTTGTTGGAGTATGTGATTAGGCCTAGATTGAATACTTTAGAAGAGCCACTTATAGATGTAATTGCACTAGATAACATTCCACCAGTACAAGATTCTGCAAATGAAATTTTAAGTTTCTTTTTTATAAGTTTTTTAACAAGTTTATTAGCTAAATTTTTCATTATAAAACATAACTTTTAACAATCATGAAACAAACTAGAGTTAGAACAACATATATTCCTGCACAAATATCATCCATTATTACGCCAAAGCTATTTTTAAAGTTTTTATCAAAGAAACTCACAGGAAAGGGCTTCATAATATCAAAATATCTAAAAAGTATAAAAAATAATCCATAGTAGATTATTGCTTCATGGTTTTCTTTAGTTGTTCCATGGGATATTTCATAAAGATATATAGGTATAGACTGGCCTAAAAACTCATCAATAATAATTTCTCCCGGATCTTTATTTTTACTATCTTTTATGTGTGTTGAAACAGCATAAAAAGAATACATAAAGATAATTATCCACCCAATTAAAATGATATTTGATGAAATGTTAAGTGTATGTAATAAATAAAAAATAAAAATAGTTGTAGCAAGCGAACCAAATGTACCTGGCATAAATCTGATCTTACCCAAACCAAACATTGTTACTAAAAGAGAGTTAAAAGTTTTAATCATATTTAATTACAGAAGCTATTACTTCACATGCTATAGCTTTTTCTTTACCTATTACACCTAGTTTTTCAGTTGTTTTACCTTTGATATTTATTTGTGTGGGTAAAATTTTACATATTTTTGCAATACAATCTGTCATTTTTTTTTTATATTTTTGAATTTTAGGTTTTTGGGTAACGATATTAATATCGATGTTATTAACTAAAAAACTTTTTTTTTTAACTTCATCAATTATTTTGCCTAATAAAATAGTAGATCTGATGTTCTTAAATTTTTTATTTTTGTCAGAAAATTTTTCACCAATATCCCCCATATTACAAGCTCCAAGAATTGCATCTGTTACAGCATGTAAAACTGGATCACCATCTGAGTGCCCAAGTGTACCAAGAGTTGAGGGTATTTTAATTCCACCTAAATAAAGTTTTTTATTAGGTATCAATCTATGTACATCAAAGCCCAATCCATATTTTATTGAATTATTAGTTTTGATATCAGAATTTATTGTTATCTTAATGTTATCTATCTCACCTTTAATAATCTTTATTTTTTTACCAGCATTTACAAATAAATTTGCATCATCCGTAACTTCAATACTCTTATTACCTTGTAATTTATATAATTTTTTATAATTAAAAGCCTGAGGGGTTTGTATTAAATAAATATTTTCTCTATTTAAATTGATAATTTTATTTGATAATTTTTGTTTAACTGAATCTCTCGATTGTATTGCAGGTATTACACAATCATTAAATTTAAGTTCTTCGTTTAATTTATCCAGTAATTTTAATGAAAAATTAGGTCTTGCAGCATCGTGTATCATTACTTTTTTGATCTTGTAATTTTTGATACTTTTTAATCCTTTATAAGCCGACTCAGCTCTTGTTTTACCACCCTCAATAATTTTTACACCGCTGATTTTAAATTTTTTAATAAAATTTTTATGTTTTTTGTTAATAACCAAGACTATTTTGTGAAATTTATTATAATTTTTTGCTTTATCTATTGAGTGTAGTAATAAAGGTTTTCCTTTATATAGATGGTATGGTTTAGGAATTTTTGAATTAAATCTTTTACTTTCTCCTCCAGCTAGTATTATAAAACAGTTATTCATGATAAAAATATTTACTACTTTATTTACCTCATAATGGTTGAATTTATCAAAAAAAATATATTAATAGGATTTATATTTATAGTTACGCTATTTCTAGGCTTTTTAACCTTTTTAACATTTATAGATAAAAGTTTTATAAAGTTAAGTGATGAAAATCTGCAAATACTGCTGATATCTAATGTGGGCTTGTTACTATTTCTCTTTTTAACAATCTTTGTAGAGGTCAAAAATTCATTAAAAATTGATATTGATATATCCGGTTCTAAAGCAAACAGAAAATATATAACATTTTTTGCCTTATTCACTTTAATACCCTCGATATTAATTTCATTATTTTCATTATTCTTATTGTCATTCGCTTTAGATAAATATTTAGATAAAAAAGTTACTTCTGCAGTAAACAATTCATATGAAATAGCCAAAAGTTACACAGAAGAAGTTAAAAAAAAAACCCAATCTGAAATAATACTGATTGCTTATGATTTAAATAAAAGTTTTAATTTTTTGAATTCAAATGAAAAACAATTTGAAAGTTTTTTAAATACACAAAAAATAATTAGAGGAATGGATGAAGTTCATATTATTGATCAAAATGGAAAACTTTATCTAACTACACTAAAAGATAAAATTCTATATGAACCTCCATTAGTAGAAGCTCTAGACATGGTATCAAATGATAAAAGACCTCTTAAAATTATTAACGCTTATGAAAATAAATCAGCTTCGATTATGAGATTAGAAAATTTTGATAATAAATATTTATATGTTGTTAAATATTTAGATGAAAAAATATCACAATATCTAATAGATTCAGCAGAGGCAGTAAATTTCTATTACACAGTATTAAACAAGCAAACTGGAATTAAAGTTTCATTTGTATTCATTTATCTAGTTATAGTGTCATTACTTTTATTTTTATCTATCTCTATAGCAATTAAGTTTTCATCAAGGTTTTTTAGATCAATCAATAATTTAATTATAGCATCCTCTAGCATAGGAGAAGGAAATCTTAGTATTAAAGTACCTGAAATTAAAGCAGATAGGGATATGGAAATATTAAATCATAATTTTAATTTAATGATTGATAAATTGAAAACTCAACAAGAAAAACTAATAATTAATGAAAGACATGAAGCTTGGGAAAGTTTAGCAAGAAAACTTGCCCACGAAATAAAAAACCCATTAACGCCTATTCAACTCATAATCGATAGGTTAAAAAGTAAATATTCTAAGGTTTTAGATGTAAATGAAAAAGAAAATTTTACAGATAATCTAAAAATTATTAATAAACAAATTAAACAAATAGAAAATTTAGTTAATGAATTTTCTGATTTTGCTAGAATGCCTAAGCCAATATTAAAAATGAATAATTTAATTTTGATTATTAATGAAAATGTTAAATTATTATCCACTCTTGATAAAAAAATCTCAATAAATCTAAGTCATCAACCAGAAAAAATTATCCTCAATTCTGACTACGAACAGTTGGGTAGAGTTTTTTTTAACTTAATAAAAAACTCAATAGAAAGCATTCAAGAAAAACATGTAAATAGGCCTAATTTAAAAGGGAAAATTGATATAGAAATAGTTGATAATAATAATTATATATCGTTTATTATAATAGATAACGGAACTGGATTTGCTAGTTTTTTAGGAAACATAAAAAATATTTTAAATCCATATTTTACAACTAAAAAGAAAGGAAATGGATTAGGTCTGGCTATTGTTAATAAAATAATAAATGATCATAACGGATCAATTGATTTCATAAATTTAGATGACGGAGCAAAAATAATAATTAAATTTTTAAAATATGAGTAATGAAATTTTAATAATTGATGATAATTCTGATATTAGAAATATCATTAATGATATGATTATTGATGCTGGGTACAAAACAAGACTTGCAGCAAATTATAATCAAGCATTAAGTGAGATTGATAAAAAACTTCCTGATGTTGCAATTATAGATGTTAAATTAGACAAAGGTGACAATGATGGCTTAGAACTATTATCGCACATCAAAACTAAAAATAATGATATCCCAGTTATAATAATTACAGGTCATGCCAATGTAGAAATGGCTATTAAAGCTCTCAAGGCTGGTGCATTTGAATTTATTGAAAAACCTTTTAACCAAGAAAGATTAATGAATTTTGTTAATAGAGCCGTAGAAAATGTAAAATTAAAAAATAAGAATAAAGAATTTGAGCATAAACTCTTCTATTCATATGATTTAATTGGTGAAAGCAACAATATAAAAACTATAAGGGAACAGATTAAAAAAATATCTATTTCAGAAAGTAGAATATTGATTACCGGACCAATAGGTTCGGGTAAGGAACTAATAGCAAGAAAAATACACAAAGAATCAAAACGTAAAGTAGGATCATTTGTTGTCTTGAATGGTGCGTTGTTAGATAGTCAAAAATATGAATTAGAACTATTTGGAGAAGAAAAAAATAATGGTTCAATTATATACGGCGCTCTAGAAAAGTCCTCTGGGGGAACATTATTAATTGATGAAATTTCGGAGATACCACTTGATACACAGTCTAAGATATTAAGAGTTTTGACTGATCAAAAATTTAAAAGAATTAATGGAAATCATGACATTAATGTTGATGTAAGAATTATTTGTTCTACTTCCAAGGATATTAAAAAAGAAATTGCACTTGGTAACTTTAGAGAAGATCTTTACCACAGACTAAATGTTTTTGAGATTAATATAGAACCATTAAACAAAAGAATATCAGATATACCATTGTTGGTTGAGTATTTTTCAAAAAAAATTTCTCAAGCTTACAATCTTAAAAATTTAGATGTAGACGCACATAACAGTTATTTAATTAATTATGAATGGCCAGGAAATATTAGAGAACTAAGAAATTTAATAGAAAGAATTGCCATACTGTCTCCAGAGACTAGTTTTCAAATTTCAAATATAATCAAAGAATCTTTAAAAACTTCAGATAATAATTTATCACAATCAGAAAACTCTTTGTCTATACCGTTAAAAGAAGCTAGAGAAAACTTTGAAAAAGAGTATTTAGGTACGCAATTAAAAAAGTTTAATGGAAATATATCAAAAACTGCTGATTTTATTGGCATGGAAAGATCTGCTCTACACAGAAAACTTAAAAGTTTAGGTATTAAGGTATTAAATTAAAATGAATATTATTATATGTGGTGCTGGCAGAGTGGGTTTTACTATTGCTAAGATTTTAAGTGAACAAAATCATTCAATAACCGTTATTGATCAGTCAAGCGAAGATATACAAAAAATTGATGACACTTTGGATGTAAAAGGAATAGTCGGCAAGGCGACCTATCCTTCCATACTTGAAAAAGCAAATGCGTCTGAAGCGGATATGATAATTGCTGTAACTCGCAATGATGAAATTAATATGCTTATATGTCAAATAGCATTTTCTATTTTCAAAGTTCCTAAAAAAATAGCCAGAATTCGATCACAAGATTATTTGAATCCAAAATTCACAACAGTATACAATAAAGAAAACTTACCGATAGATGTTATTATTTCTCCAGAAATAGAAATTGCCAAATCTTTACAAAGAAAGTTAGAGGCACCAGGTGCATTAGACAATGTCCCGTTTGCTGATAATAAAATTAGATTACTTGAAATATTAATTAACAAAACATGCCCACTTATTAATATTAAGTTAAATGAATTAACAAAAAAATTTCCAACACTTAACGCAAACATAATGGGTGTTATCAGAAATGATAAATTTATTATTCTTAAAAAAAATGATGTAATGCTTGAAGAAGATAGGGCGTATGTAATTATAAGTGCTCCTCAAATGCAAGAAACCTTAAATGCTTTTGGACATAATGAAAAAATTTCTAATAAAATCTTAATTATTGGAGGAGGCAATATTGGTTTCAATCTTGCTAAAAATATTGAAGAATCCTTTGATTCTGCAAGAGTAAAAATAATAGAAAAAAATAAAGAAAGAGCTGAATTTATTGCGAACGAACTGAATGATACAATCGTAATTAACGGCAATGGTTTAGAGGAGGAAGTTTTATTAGAATCAAATCTTGATGAAGCAGAAACTGTATTGGCACTTACAAATGATGATGAGGATAATTTAATGGTAAGTGTACTTGTTGAAAAATTTACTAAAGATAAAGATGCATCAGACAACAAAAGAACAATGGCGCTAATAAATAAGCCTAATTATTCTTTATTACAATCATCATTAAAAATTGATGATTTAATTGATCCAAGAATGAATACGGTCTCTAGTATCTTAAAACACATTCACAAAGGAACAATAGAAAATGCCTATAGTATTTTAAATGGAGAGTACGAAGTAATTGAAGCCGAGATAATTGAAACGTCGGAGTTAATTAACAAAGAATTAAAAAATTCAAACCTTCCAGATGAAATTAGAATAGGTGCCGTTCTTAGAGGTGATGAAATAATAATTCCAAGATCAAATTTTATTTTTAAAAAAGAAGATATAGTTGTTTTTTTAGCAAAAAAAGACTTTTTATCAGTGGTTGAAAATATGTTTCGTATAAGCTCTATTTAATTTTAATGATTAATTTCAAACTCATTTATTTGAGTGTTTTTTGTGGAATAATTTCAATACTTTCATTTATTAATATTATCTACTCATATTATTTTAATCTATATTTAAATCTTAGTAGTTATGTGTATTCTTTGGTTGTATCTTTATTTTTAGCCTTATTATTTTATTACACAAATAACTCAAAATCAAAAATCTCAATTTATGAAAAAATTTTAACAATTTTACTTGGTTATTTTTTACTACCATT